>Ga0307421_1000077_pt1 | contig 55549 bp, 48 predicted proteins | sample SalMarWE160270MG_FD_202163 | JGI IMG/M metagenome (GOLD analysis project Ga0307421, IMG submission 202163) | Salt marsh sediment microbial communities from the Plum Island Ecosystem LTER, Massachusetts, United States - WE1602-70 | ecosystem: Environmental > Aquatic > Marine > Intertidal zone >... | reverse complement strand
CCCCTTGATTTCCTTATTATTTATTTGGGTCACTTTTTACCTCCCGTTTTAATTTTTATTATAAGGTAATTAGTGGCCCTTTCAACCAGCTCGTTTAACTTTTACAGAAAATATAACACTTAACCATTTAATTACAATTATAATTTAATATATATTCTTTTTGGGAGGGATAATGAAAACTCTAACTGAAAAATTTTTAGTTGATGAAAGAGGAAAAAAAGTAGGCGTATTGCTTAGTTTTTCCGAATACAAGAAACTTCTTAAGGAATTAGAGGAGCTTGAGTCCCTATACGCTTATGATAAAGCAAAAGCTTCAAAAAATGAAGTAATCCCTTTTGAACAAGCCATAAAAGAAATCGAAAAAAGAATGAGTATTTTTCAAAGATGTCCTGAACCCAATAGAATTTATATATTATAAAAACTTCAATTAGGATATAATTCTTTATTTCCTACCTTTAAATGTCTCTTTTTTGGATTCACCCTTATTTAACTGCAAATCCCAAAGAAGGAACAAATGTAGTTTTTTATGCGTCTTTGTTTTAAATGATATTTAACTCTCTGGATTAAAAGAGGTTAGCTTTCAGCAAAAAACGTCCATAATATTTACTTTTAGTTATAGAATTAAAAAAAGGAGAGAATTATGTCAAAAAAGATTTTTACCAAATTATCAGTAACGCTACTAATAATACTTTTTACAAAACCTCTGTTGTTAAGCGGAGGTGAACGTCAGGGGTTTATCTTCGACCTTAGCCTGGGATATGGATTTAACAGATATCCGGAGAAAATGCAATACTGGAGTCCAGCTGAATCCTCCGAGAATATTACTAAAGGAGGAATCTCGATGGTTGGAAAAACTGGTTATGCCCCCAATAATCATTTGATGATTCTTCTTCTCTCTCCGGGAGTTTACTTCCAGGAAGAAGTAGATTCAGATAACAAAATTGTAATGAATGGGTTATACTCTTTAGGTGTCAGTTATTACTTAAGCGAATTCCATCCTTCCTTTTATTTCGACGCGGGTGTAGGTCTTGCTATGCGATATTTCCCTTTTGAATTAGAAAAAGATATAGAAGATTTGCATATGCGTTTTGGCATCGGAGGAACTTTAGGGGTGGGTTATGAGTTTATTCACAGATGGAGTGTGGAAAGCAATCTTTTCTATAACCGCTTCAGCTTCACGCGGGATAATGTCGATATAAACGCGAATACTATCTCTTATTCGATTGTATTGAGGTATATATTCTATTGATAAGAAAATGGTCCTGTTTGCTCCTGCTTTACTTTATGAATACAGCAGAGAGGTTTTTTAAGTAATTATGTATTTGCTCATTTATTTAATCTTAAGCGCCGGTGGACACAAAGTTGTAACAGGTACAGTATTTGACGCGGTCTCAAAGGAATCTCTACCCATGGTTAACATTGCCGTAGAAGGAACTGAAAGGGGTACCACAACGGATAATAACGGCTATTACAGCATAATGCTGCCGGATACAGTGAAAAAAATTAAACTTGTCTGTTCTATGATGGGATATAAAAAAGTTGAGAGAGCAATATTTTTTTTCGGTAAGGATTACGTAAAGACAGATATAGCGATGCGTATAACTACTTTGAAATCGCAGGGTATATTAGTGTCGGCAAAGAGGAAAAGATTCCGGGAATCAGCCACTATTACCCCCGCTTCTCTTTCAACTGAAGATATGATGATTTTACCTTCGTTTCAGGAAGGTGATGTAATGCGTACGCTGGAATCTCTCCCCGGAATCACAAAAGCATCGGATTACTCGACGGATATAGCTGTAAGAGGAGGAAGCCCGGACCAGAATTTAGTTCTGCTCGATAACATACCCCTGTTAAGACCTTTTCATCTATCCGGTATCTTTTCAGCTTTTAACGTTAACGCGATAAAAAACGTTGAATTGCACAAAAGCGGTATTCCCTCAGAATATGATGCGGCCCTTTCTTCTGTTTTAGATGTTAAAACAAAAGGCATAGATCGGGACGTAAAAGGCCTTACCGGTGTTTTTTCCCTGGGGCTTTTATCCGCCGGAGTAACCATTGGCAGCCCCATAAATTATCTAAACACTAATTTCCTCTTTACTGTTAGGAGAACTTATTTCGACAAAATAATTCCGGATGTAATGCCGTATTATTTCTATGATGGATATTTACATATAGAGAGTGATATAACTGATAGCTGGACTGTTGTCCTGAGCGGTTTCAAAAGTAAAGATTTTCTGGATATTAGAGACGAAGACAATGAAGAAATCCAGTTTGTTGGGCTGGATTGGGATAATAACGTTATAGGACTAAATATGTTCCATCCCGGCGATAATGAATCCTTGCTTCATTTCTCGGGAGGGTTCAGCAAACATAGTTTTCATTTCGGTTTTATGGATACTATTTTTGTTACAAACGGGGTTATCGATATAGCTACCCTCGGGATGGATTATACACGAGCATTCAAAGGACATAAATTGAAATTCGGATTAAACGATGAATATCGTCCTTTTAAATATGATATTAGCAGCAATATGGGTATAAATTATGAATACAAGGATATATGGAGCAACAGAGCAATGGGCTTTGCGGAAGATGAATTCTTGCCTGTGGAGGATTTGCTTATCAGAGGAGGTGTAGCCCTTACCCATTATTATTCCGAGAGCGAAGAATTCGAACAGAACAATAGTTCTTTTTTTAGGTCTTACCGATTTTCCGCGAAATACTTTCTAAATAAAATAAAGGCATTGACAATTTCCCTTGGGAATTACCATCAATTTGAGGTCCCTTTAATTCCCGGAGAATCGGAAACCGGAGGAATGAGCCTTCCTTTTTACTACCTGATTCCTCTTAGCGGAGAGTACAATCCTGAGGAAGCGCACCATTTTAATCTTGGTTATGAAGGTTGGTTAGACGAATCCTTCTACTTTTCGTTAGAAGGTTATTACCGGATTTATAACCGGCTATATAAAATAAACGAGGATCCGGAAATAGACATTGAAAATGCGAACGATTACTACAGAACGATGTTTGATGAAAAAAAGGGTGACGCCTACGGTATGGATTTTCTGTTAAAAAAAGAGATTGGAAAATTAAGAGGCTGGTTTTCTTATACATTTCTTAAATCAAGGATAAAATCCGGAGATGAATACTACCCATCTGTATGGGACCGAACCCACAACCTTTATTTAATTCTTTTTGCTATGCTTCCCAAAGAATGGAAAGTTGGGGTTCAATTCACTTTCTCTACGGGAAATCCATTTACTATGTCTCTGGGGAGATATTATTATAGAAAACCAGGTTCCCCTTACGATAATGATAATACCAGCTGGTGGATGGAGTTGGAGGGGGAGAAAAACGCGTACCGGTTACCATCCTATTTGCGTTTAGATATCAGCGCTACCAAGACATTTTATTTTGGCAACAATGAAGGAGATTTAAAACTGAGCTTATACAACGCTTTGAACCGTAAAAACGTGTGGTTTTATTACTACGATTATGACGAAGAACCGCCTGTAAGGGAAACTTTTAATATGCTGCCTATTGTACCGTCTATAGAGTTCATATACAGGTTTTAACGGAGGATCTAAATTTGAAATATAATTCAATACTTACTGTCTTTTTAATTTCTCTTTTATTCGTTTCCTGCGAAAGCTTCAGAGAAGGTCCTTTTGAACACAAATACGTAATAAACCTGGTTCTAAGACCTAATATGAAATTTCAAAAAGCCTATGTGGATTCCACTTACAGATTGGATGAAATGGTCTCAGAAGGGGTCAGAGGTATATCAGACGCGGAAATAATAGCAATAAATGAGCAACAAGATACTTTTAGATTCAGCGAGTCGGATACGGTCGGGATGTACTATAGTGATGATTCTATATGGGTAAACAATAACGACAGGTATTTTATACAAGTAAACGTTGAAGGACATCAAATAGAAAAGGAAGTAAATACTCCAGGTTCTCTTTTAATATATTCTCCTTCCAACGGAGATACGATTTCTCTAGACAATCCTGAGGTTGTTTACTGGAACAGCTGTGAAGGTTCTTTTGATGATATGTATAGTGCCGGTGTTTTTTTTCAGGGAGAGATAGACTCCTTTTATACTTCTTTGTTAACGCAGGATACTTCTCTTAATATTTTCTCTGCTAAATATTTATTCCCTAACGTTGACACTTTTTATACCTTAGCGGTCATGGCTATGGATGAGAATTGCTTTAAATCAGACGTTTATTTCGATTACGACCAGCTTGATGCGGATTTTGCAATGGGAGTAATCGGAGCAGTTGTCTTAGATACGATTAAAGTATGGGTTACCGAGTGAAGTTAATCTTGTGAAACACAGAGAAGCACGACACTTTTCAGTGTCTAATTGTAAATTGAAAGTTGGAAATTGGAAATTGAAAATTTGAAAACAGAAAAAGGACGCAGACGAACGCAGATTGGCTAGGATTCTTTTGTTTTTTTTTGACCGGTGACAAGTGACCGGTGACTAATGACTCGCAATGCTTCGCATTGCGCCCCTTGACTTATGAGAATGATTTTTTAAATTTCATACTATGAGTATTAAACGTAAATTATTATTAATCGTTTTATCGATTTGTTTCTTATTCGGAATGGCGACGAAGGCGGAGGTTGAGAATGTGAAGGAGGAGGCGGAGAAAGAGGTTGTTAAATCTGAAACAAACCCAGATATGTGGACATATGAAACTTTAATTCAGCCTGAGGAAGAGCCGGCTTTGTATAAAACCGAAATAAAGCAGATAACTCCGCAATCGGGAATAACCACCGGACATGTTATCGCTTATGGTCATTATATTGAACCGCCTTATAAGTTTGAGATTATGGAAGATACATTGTTGTTTTTAAACGGAGTTCGTATCTATCCGGCTTTGCCTTCGAAATTCGAAATTGAAAGAAAAAAGAGAGAAAATATAATGATAGAAGAAATGTATCGTGAAACCAATAGATTGGCTAAACCTTATTTTGACAAACAGGATTCTTTATTTGAGAAAATCAGAAGAGTGTATAAAACAGTAGAGCAAGAAATGGGGCGAGATAAAGCGATCGATTCGGTTTTTAAGATAGCTGAAGAAGATACTCTCGCTTTTATTTTAGATACAACTCTGACCGGTAGAGACGATTGCTATATAGATATAGAGTATGTTGTTGCCGGATACGATTCTCCTGTCGACATTATATTGAAGTTGCATGGGAGTGATTCAACATCCGGTTTTAGACCTCGCAAGGTTCGCGATATAAACATGATGAAAGAATATGTTAATAATATGAAGATGTTGACAGAAAGAGTTTTGAGAAATCAGACTGTAATAATTTACACTTGTAAGGACAGTGGTTTCCACAGCGAGTACGATCTCTGGAAAATTTTGAAAACTCTTAAATCTAATATACTTGATACTGAAGAAAAAATCGAAAAGCTTATTGGAATTACAAATACGAACGCAGGTAAAGAACTGTTCTATAATTTTGACCCCTCAGAATGGCCAGAGAAAAAAGAGGATAAATGAAGAAGATATTAATTGTTTTATCGATTTTTTTCCTTCTCGGAATGGCGACTAAGGCGGAGGTTGAGGGTGTGAAGGAGGAGGCCACAACTATTGAGTCGGAGAAAGGACCACTTGATGATGAAAATCAAGATACAGAAAATTATGTGAAAAAGGTGATAATCGACGCCAAATGGGGAGATGGTTCTAGGGAGTTTGGAATGGATTTGCAGCATAATCCTCCAAATGGTCCCGGTCCTTTAGTTTTAGATGAAAAAGGTATTATATATATATATGATATTACAAAGAAAAGGGTCTATAAATTTGATAGAAAAGGCGAGTGTTTAGGATATATAAATGCTCAAGTAGGAAATAATATACTTATGGTTAAAGACAATGTCCTTTTTACCGTAAAAGGAGAGTGGTCTACAGGAAAATTGGTAGAGAAAGTGTTAGCTCTTGATCCGATTACCGGAAAAGTTACAGCTGAGACTGTACTGAAAAGGGAAGAGAGTAAGGCTACTTTAAGTGGTCCAAAGTATATATTAAATGAAGGGAAAAAGTCATTTATAGTAACTAACGGGGATAAAATTGCTTTGTTTAAAGAAGATGCTGAAATAAAAATTAGATGTGTTGACCGAGTATTTAGCGTTAAAGAAAACAAGGAAAGTTTACAAGAAGGGAGAAAACGACTTAGGATCGATTCAAGTTCTAAAAGAATGTTAGTGAATGTTGATAGTGTTGAAGATGAAAGTGATGATGTTTGGGGTTACGATTTTCTTGGAAGTGATGAAATTGGAAATTTATATATTATAAGAAAGAATCGTATTTTAAAATTTTCCGAAGATGGAAATTTAAAGGTAAAGATTGAACTTCCTACTGAAAATTCTGTAGGGGAAATTTCTATCCTTAATAAAACATTTGTTGTGCCTAATGGCGATATTTATTATTTATACGCAACAGGAGAGATAATAGAAAAAGATTGGAAAATTAGTTTTATTCCCGGAAAAGTTCAGGTTATAAAATGGGAATTGCAGGAGTAGAGGTTGATATGAAGAAATTTTTGGTTTTAACTAAATCCTACCCCCCAAATCCAAAATCCTAATGTTTCACCGGTGCGAAGCACCCACCGCCCCTTGACTTATGAGAATGATTTTTTAAATTTTATACTATGAGTATAAGGACCAGGTATCCTGGATAGAAAAAATTCAAAAAACAAGACCTGGCCCCAAAAGAATATTAAAACAAGGAGGTAGGTATGAAAAAAACGAGAGTTTTTTTACTGTTAATAGTTTTTGTCTTCTCTTTTTCCGTTATCGCTGAAACTGTTAAACCTATTAATCAGGATGACTTGGAGGATAAAACTCTGGAAGAGCTTTATCTGATGAGGAATGAGATATTCGCAAGACATGGGAGGCCTTTTAAAACTTATGAACTGTTTTGTTACTTTAAAGGGAAAAGCTGGTATGAACCAAGTAGAGATTACAATGATTACAGTTTATCTTCGGCTGAAATGAAAAACGTAAACATTATTCTTGAAAAGGAAACGGAGTTGTTAAAGGAAAATTATAGTCCCTCTGGCTTGAAGTGGGGTAATGTAATTAATAAATTTCAATTTGGCGATTTTACTGAAGAGCAAAAAGATAAAATTTCTAGAAATGGGTTTGTTGTGACTCCGGCAAGACATGGGCAAATATATCAAATATATGAGGCAAATGATTATGCTGGAAGACCTAACTTTATAACGACAGACGGAATCCTTGAACTTTATCATCTCTTCTTTGATTTTACCCTTAGAAAGCTTGAGGAAGAAGAATTCTACAGAATAATAGAAAATCTTACCGAAAAAATGAAAAAGCTCTCTCTGGAAACATATAATTCAGCAGAAGATTCAGTATTAAGGGAAGCCTCCAGAAGAAATATCGCGTTTTTTTCGGTTCCCCAGTATTTTCTTACAGGTGATTTTTCAAAGGTTCCCACAATAGTAGACTCCATTACAGAACAAGAGATAGTTATGTGTGAATCTCATGCAGGTTTTGCCCCTCCGGTCATTCTCAATCCTGAAGGGAATCTGAGTTACATGTATAAAGTCGATTACACGCAGTTTTTACCCAGAGGTCATTACACAAGAAGTGAAACATTGAAGAAATATTTTATGGGGATGTTATGGTATGGGACATATTCACTTCATATTAATCCGAAAAAGGAATTGTACGACACTGAACTTATTCAGGCTTTACTGATTACTCATCATTTATATTCGAATAATCTGCTCAGGGAATGGGAAATAATTTATGATATGACTTGTTTTTATGTCGGGACTTCCGATGACCTTGGCCCTGATGATGTTAAGTATGCTATAGACAAAGTGTTCGGCGAGGAATATTCTTTAGTTGATTTTACCAATAAAGATAAATTAAAGGAAGTAAAACAAATTCTGGGAAAGAGATTCGAGGAAAAAACGAAAATAAAGCAGTTTGTTTGGGGCCCGCAGGGCGCACAATTCCGTTTTATGGGACAGAGATATATTCCGGATTCGGAGATACTTCAAAGATTAACAGCTCCAAGAAGAAGAATCTTCCCCAAAGGTTTAGATGCCATGGCTGTATTTGGTAGTGAATTGGCAGAGGATTTAATGCTTAATAAGTATAAAGATTCCTGGGAGAAATTTCCCGAGTATCCGGACACTTTGAGTTTGCTCAAGAATCAATTCTCAAAACTCCAGGAAAAGGACTGGAGAGTAAATCTCTATTATAACTGGATATGGTGTCTGAAATCACTTCTTGAACTTTATGCCGATTACGAATATCCTTTCTTTATGCAGAATAAAGCATGGGAAGCAAAAGATTTGAATACTGCTCTTTCAAGCTGGACGGAGCTAAGACATGATGTGATTTTATACGCGAAGCCCGGGTGTGTTGCTGAGTGTGGAGATGGGATGGAAGAAGTATGGGAATGGGTTCCAGAACCGCCGAAGGGTTATGTGGAGCCGAATGTAGAATTTTACCAGAGGATTATAGAGCTTCTCGAATTTACCAATAAAGAATTAACTAAGCATAAACTTCTTACGTCTTATGAAGACCTTTTTAGCAGATTTACAGAAGCAGTGGTTTTCTTAAAAGGAGTCTCAATAAAAGAACTTAGTAATGAATCAAGGACTCTTCAAGAGTATGAACAGATACGTAGATTTGGTTCGTTGTTAGAAAACCTTACAAATGAAGTGAAAGAGGTCAATCCTCCTAGAACTTATGCATCGGGTCCCGATGCATATATTCCGGTTATAGCCGATATACATACTGGAAAAATGCCGGATGGTCCTGCTGGTGCGCTTGAGGAGGGTGTCGGATTTGCGCATGAAATATACGTTGCTGTGGAAATTGGAGGAAGATTAAAATTAATGAGAGGAGGAGTTTTTTCTTATTATGAATTTTTACAGCCTGCAAGTAACCGATTGACGGATGAAAAATGGCAGGAAATGTTAAAGGAAGATAAAGCTCCCGCTCAGCCGGATTGGATTAAATATTTCCAGTCTGAAGAGAAAAAGCCAGAAATGCCACAGCCTTCTTATGTGCCGTGGAATATTAGGAGTAGAATCGGTAAAAAGGAACCGGGATGGTATAAGCTTTATTACGATTCCGGATGTTAGTTTTCTTACTTTTTTTATCAGTTACTGGTACTAAGCCACCTTCGGGGAGAGTGAGTTTCTGTGCCGTTGGGGATATTCTTCTGGATAGGGGGGTTCGAAATATAATTGAGAATAAGGATTTTGATTATCCCTTCAGGAATGTAAGAAATATTGTCGATCTACACGATTTAGCTTTTTGCAACCTGGAATGTCCAATTACGGAAAAGGGTAATCCAATAGCAAAGAGATTTAGTTTTTGCGCGGATACTTCTTATGTTAATGGTATTGTTAATTCCGGATTTAATATAATCTCTGTAGCGAATAATCACACACTCGATTATGGAAGGACGGGTTTTATTCGCACAAGTCAATTACTTTCAGAGAAAGGGCTTTTTTCAATTGGTGGAGGTGTGAACCAGAAAGAAGCAAGAGGGGCAACTATAATAACTAAAAACGGACTGAAATTTGCCTTTTTTGGCTTTATAGATATGTTACCCGATGGGATAGTATATATTGAGAGTGAAGCAGGTCCGGCATACGCCAGTACAGAAGAAATAGTAAGGAAAATTGAGAAGATTAGAGATAAAGTTGATTTCGTTATTGTTTCCTTCCATTGGGGTTCTGAATTTAATAGGTATCCAAGAATAGACCATGTAGAGAAAGCGCATAGAATAATAGACGCGGGGGCGGATTTAATTCTTGGGCATCATCCCCATGTACTTCAGAGTGTTGAAATTTATAAAGAAAGACCAATTATCTACAGTTTGGGAAATTTTGTTTTTGACCAACATAAAATCAAGCAATGTCAAAGCGCAATATTTGAATGTGTTTTTGAAAAGGGTAAGGTAGATTCAATCTCTTTTATTCCGGTTATTCTCGAAAAATCTTGTCCACGAATTGCAGAAAAAAAAGAAAGAAAGAAAATAATGAATACAATCATTGATATTTCTAATGAATTCGGAACACGTTTCTGCGAGAAGAATAATAAATTATTTGTAAAAATAGATTCTTCTTTCTCTTTTACAAAGCCTATTTGTCGTTGCGAAAATCCTGAAGTAAGAGTTTCTTTATCAGGCGATAAAATGGTGCTTAAAGATGATTTTGGAAAAACCCTTAGTTTTCAAGATTTACCTGAAGGAAAAGATTTGAAGGATTGTTGTTTTATAAATGATACATCTGGGTTACATTTGTATGGTATTCTCGGAGATGAAAAGTCGACATTTGGAGAAAGGATAGTTACTGCAACAATTACCGATACCGGACTTATTGGGCCTTTTATAGATCCTCATACATTTTATCCCTGGAAAATAATGAAAGCCGATGTTGACGGGGATAGCAAACTTGAAATATGTGTTGGAGTATGGAAAAGAACTAAATACGATACAGTGGTTTCCAATCGATTATTTATTTATAATCGTCGAGGGCCGTATATATACCCTAAATGGTTAGGTTCACGGGTTAATTCTCCTTTAATCGATTTTGATTTTAGAGATTTCGATTCGGATAGCATAGATGAGTTAATTACGCTTGAATTGAATGAAGATGGTAGTAAGAAAATTAATCTATATAAATGGTTTGAATTTGGTTTTGATTTTATAAAGACTTTAAAAGAAAAACAGGAAGAAGGAATAATCTCCAGTAACTAATGACTCGCAATGCTGCGCATTGCACCCCTTGACTTATGAGAATGATTTTTTAAATTTCATACTATGAGTATTGTGCGCAAATTAATATTAATCGTTTTATCGATTTGTTTCTTACTCGGAATGGCGACGAAGGCGGAGGTGGAGAATGTGAAGGAGGAAGCGGAGAAAGAGCTTGTTAAATCTGAAACAAACCCAGATATGTGGACATATGAAACTTTAATTAAGCCTTCGGAAGAGCCGGATTTGTATAAAACTGAAATAATCCAGGTTACTCCGCAATCAGGTATAGCGACGGGACATGTAATCGCTTACGGTCATTATATTAAACCGCCTTATAAGGTGGAAATAAAGAATGATACAATGTTGTTTATTAACGGAGTTCAGATTTTTCCCCGTCTTCCTTCAAAATATGAGATGGAGAAAAAAAGAAGAGAAGAAATAGGACTTGAAGAGAGATATAGAGAAGCCAATGGGATAGCAGAACCTTATTTTAAGAGGCAGGACTCTTTATTTAAAAAAATGAGAAGGATGTATGGAGTGATCGAACCAAAGTTAGGAAGATATAAAGCAATTGACTCGATTTTAAAGATAGCTGAAGCTGATACTCTCTTCGTAGTTTTAGATACCACTCTAATAGGACAGGATGATTGTACTATAAATGTTGAGTATTCCTTCCCCGGATACGATAATCCTGCTGAATTTCTATTGCAGTTGCATGGTGGGGATTCCTCATCCGGATATAGGCCTCGCCCGGCTCGAGATATTAATACGGTGAAGGAATATGTGATTAATATGAAAGAAGGAACAGAAGGAGTCTTAAGCGATCAACTTGTAATATTTTACACCTATGAAGACAGGAGTTTCCGTAGCGAACACTATCTTTGGGAAACTTTGAAGATATTAAAATCTGATACACTTGATATGGAAGAAAAAATAAGTGAACTTAGTGAAATTACAAATAATGAAGCAGCTAAGGAATTTCTCTATAATTTTGATCCTTCAGAATGGCCAGAGAAAAAAGAGGATAGATGAGAAAAATATGGATATTAATTAGTTTAATTGTTATTTTGCTGATGTTTCAGGGGTGCGGACGTAGTGAAGAAGGTAGGATGTATGGAGCACCGAATTGGACTCAGGATAATAGGGTTTGTTTTTTGGAACATCATTATGTTGAGAAATATAGAAATACTCTATGGACTGATGAGCCATCAGGGGGAGAAGAAGAGATTTGGGTATGTGAGATAAATAGTGATGGGACAGGTAAAGAAAGGATAAAAAAAGTTATTGATAATGAATTCTCAGGTACTCGTGAATATGGGATGATAAGTTCTTCCAGTGCGGGTAATTGGATAGTATTTAATATAAGTGAGTTAGGTGAAGAATCGATTTATGTGGTGAATAGGGATAGTTCTGGGTTAGAAATGGTTAAAGAAGGAAGAAATCCCGATTTCTCTCCGGATGCTTCTCAAATTGTTTATGAAAAACCCAATCAGGGGATATGGATAATGGATAGGGATGGAGGGAATGACCGACAGATAATTTCGGATGCTGACGCAAGGTATCCCGCGTGGAGTCCTGATATTGGTAGAATTGCTTTCACTATTTCACAATCGGAAACTCTGAAAATATGTAATACTTCTGGTAGTATAGTAGCTCTTCATACTCCTTTAGAGGGAGGATGGTACGAAAAACCTGATTGGGGTCCGTCTGATACTAACGCTGTAATTGCAGATGTAAATGGTCGTAATAGATCCGAAATTATATACTTGAATCCAGAAAGCATCTTAACAATCAATTTCTTACGTTATCCAAAATGGTCTCCTAATGGAGAAAAGTTCATTGGATATGATGGTTCTTGGTTTGTTATAAATCGTAATGGTACCAATAAATGGTATTTGCAACCATGACATGCTGTTATTGTAAATTGAAAAATGAAAATTGGAAAATTTAAATTGAAACCAAAAAATTAAAAACTTACAACTTGTAATTTACAATTTAAAATCGTTAGCAGGAGGTTATGAAAATGAGGGTTTGTTTCCTATTTTCTGTAATATTTTTATTGTTCTTTTCCTGTACAAATACTGATACGCAAGTCCAGGCGGATTATTTCCCGAACGCGGGTGGAAACTGGTGGGAATACCAATATTCTGATTCATTAACGATGAGACTTGAGCTTTCAGGGATAGATACTATTAGCAATAAAGAAGTACAAAAGTTGATCTGGAACGATCAAGGGGATTTAAATCGGGATTATCTATCAAAGAAGGAAACAGAAATTATTCTTTATTCTGCGGCCTACTCCTGGACTGCCTTTGTTCTTGCGAAACTTCCTCTTGAGGAGGGCGTTTCATGGGAGGCTTTCCAGATCATATTCTTGGCAGATACGCTTACAATTATTGCTCATGTTGAAGAAAAACAAAGTATATCTGTTCCTGCTGGTGAATTTGACGATTGTTATTCAATTTACTATGAAAATCAATCTTTAGACCGACCAATAAGAATATATTTTGCTCCAGATGTCGGCCCTGCCAAAATTGAGTATGCTACCGGAAGAGAGGAGGTGTTAATTGATTATGAGGTGGAATAGTAAAGAATATAGAAGAAAATCAAAAAGATGGGATAATTTGTATTGAATAATGACTCGCAATGCGACGCATTGCGCCCCTTGACTTATGAGAATGATTTTTTAAATTTAAAGTATGTATAACAATAGTTATATACTATATTTATGTGAAAAGGGTTCTATGCTTTCAAAGAATTTTTATTTAATATTAAAATTTGACAAGAACATAAACTTGTTTAGAAATAACGAAAAAGGAGATTAGACTTGCCGAATGATTTCGATTTTGTTGAAGAAGAGGAGCCTATAGGAGATTATATCAACGATTTCCTTGATATTCCCCACAAGCAGCGTAGGCGTGGAGTTTATTTATTCTATGCTGGCGACCCTCCCGATATGGCAGATGACGATTTTTACTACAGAATATTGTGTGTCGCATCGTCAGAAAAACCGGGATTGATTGCAGTGGAGACTAAAGGTCTTTACTTAAAAGATGTTTTTTCTACATCGTATGCACCTTATGGATCTTATGTGAAGAGGAATACAGAAGAAGGAAAAACATACGAAGCAACTCTTAACATGGCATTAGCAGACCCTGGAAAGCACTATGTAATCCATGGTCCTAGCAAAGTAGGAAAAACGCAACTCTGGAAGACTGTTCTCGGTTCGGATGTTGTTCCTGTGCCCTGCGGCGGAATAGAAGATATTGAGCACCTTTACTCATATGCTATATTCAGGCTAAAGAAGCCTCGTCTTGAGAAAGAGACTGTTAAAAGAAGCTCAAAAAAGGCAAAAGGGGCAAAGCTAAATGCTAATGTAGGCATTCAGGGTGTTGCTAGTTTTGGTGTTTCATCGAGTGATGCTAACGATAATTTAGTAGCAAGGGAACGTCAATATGCTTATCAGTCTCAACCTAAAACCGCAATGGCTGTCGTAGATGCCTTTTCTAAATATGGTGCCTTTCTGGTATTTGAAAACTACCATCGTCTTAGGGACAGTATTATAAAACAATTGTCTTTTGATCTTCGAGAGTTTTCGGATAAAAGGGTATCTGTTCTCCTCGTTGGAATTCCTGAGAACCCATACAAATTGTTTGATTTCAATAAAGAACTCTCTGGACGTGTAGAGTATTTAAGATTAGGATGGTGGAGCCAAGAAGATTTGGCTAAAATTGCTTTGGCCGGTGGAGAAGTGTTAAACGTCGATTTTACGGATAGGACACTGGAACTTCTTTCCAAGGAAGCTAGCGGCTCGCCGCTTTTGATGCAGCAGTTTTGTATAATCGCATGCTTAGCATCAGGTATCACAAAATGGTGCGATGATAAAATAGACGCAGATGTTGAGATCTCACGGGCAGAATTGGGTGAAGGTATAAAAAAATGGGTAGCAAATACGCTTAAGCCTTACGAGAATTGTAAAAATATTATGGAGGCCGTCGCTAGAGAGGCAGGATTACCTCGTTTTTTTGTTAAGTCTTTATTTAAGGAATTTAAACGAAAAGATCCAAGCATGTCCTTCTCTCTGCCTGAAATTGGCCTAGATGGTACTTCCCACGAAGTTGTTTGTAAATTCATAAACTTACTTAATGAAAACCAGCGAACGGAAGGATTGTTCACTACGCAGTCGGGACAAAAAGGGATAAGTATTATAGACCCTAATTTTTTTGTTTATGCACGCTGGTTAACCTAAAGAGAATAGAGGTATTAGGTTTTGTTTCTTGAATCTCATAGATTCTTCGAATCCAAGTTGAATTGTTGAATAGGAAAATAGTTGAATAGTTAAATGGTCAAATTAGGATTTGGGATTTGGGGGTTGGGATTTTGTTGAAGCAAAATATCCTTTTTCTTTGTGGTCTCCGTGTCTCTGTGTGAAAATAATTTTTAAATGATTCCGAGATCTTCGGTAAATTCCCGAACATTGTCCGGGAAAAATGGGAGCAATTTCTTTATTTCTGTTTTTGATAGTTTTTTTAAATTGGTTTCATTTATAGGTAATGCAGCTAACCCTTTTTTAACCATATATACCTGATCGAGGAAAGCTTTTTCCGGAAAGGCGATATAAGCTCCTTTTTTCTCTTTATAGCCGAAAAATAAACTTCTTTTAATCTGTCGGAAAAGCACTTCCTTCCCGCGAATTTTATAGGTTTTTGTTCTCCTTGTGGTCGCGAAAGTCAGGGTATACGGCACTAAATTAAGAATTCCGTAAGAAGCCAAAGCGGTTTCGAAAGATAAATAATTCGGAGGATAAAGAAAAGAAGCTACTTCCTCGATTTCTATATTAGCGTTAGGGTTTACATAGATTCCTTGAGTTATTCTTTCTAATATTCCCGATTTAGCCCACCTGCTCAATTGAAGATATAAGTAGTTCCTTTTAAGGCCAGTGATTTTTTTGAGGTCTTCTACGGTAAAAAAATTCCGATCTATTCTTTCAATCGCTTTTAATAGGTTAAAACTTTTCATAAAACCTCGATAACTTTGTAAAACTCTGTAGGTAAAAATTTTCTTAAATCTCTTTTTAATATCTTTATGTCTATTTTGGTTTTTGGTTCATATTTCTTCCCTAATAACTCGGATAGAAACCATAGGTCAAAAAAATCCTTGGGTTCTTTCCTGTTTTTTACGCATAATCGCTTATCCTTGTAGAGCTGTTCAGCGGTTGCCACCTGGAATAGGACGGAATATATTGAGCAGGGCGATTTTATCATCTTCAATTCAAAATTATAATTTTCTTGTAACCTTTTTGAAATCTCGATTTTTATCCTGAATGGGAGGGTAAGATAATTCTGACTTATTTTTATTTCAGCTAAATATGTATATCTTTTTTTTGCCAGGTCTGTTATTTCCATTTCCGGGAATGGGTAGATTATTTGTTTTATCATGCTTTCAAAGTTTCCTTTTAAGATATCCCTGGTCAGGGAAAAATCGAGGTCCTCTGAGAAGCGCGGAGAGTTATAAACCAGCCTTAAAGCGGTTCCTCCTTTAAATATCAAAGATTCTGACTCGGGGGATTTTGAAATACCCCGCAATACTAAAATTTCATAGTATTCCCTTACAATCTGCGTTATATCGATCGATAATTCTTTTGAAAACTTTTCCGCTAAAATACGTTCCATATTTATTATCATATATGATAAGATTTTTTGAATGTTTGTCAAGGGGGTGGTGGTTTTAATAATTGATAATTATGAATTTTGAATTCTTAATTAAAACGGCAAAAAATACCAGTACTAATCAAAGGAAATAATATTTTTAATTTACAATTTACAACTTACAAATTAAAATTAGGCACTAAGAAGTGCAGTGTTTATCCGTGGCTAAACTTAGGTACCAGGTACTGGGTGCTAGGTCCCAGGTAAGACTAAAAACTACCGTCCTCTTTTTGTTTTCTTATTCAACTATTCAACGATTTAACAATTCAACTTGGATTCGAAGAATCCATAGTTTTCACGTAGCTCTTATAAATAATATATAAAAGTGCCAGTCTTTCCTGAATGCGGAGGGTAAAAAGCGGAAGGATTTTTTGTAAACCTATAAAATAATCGATAAATGAATGAGTGTTTTTTAATAACAAAATCCCTTTTTCCCTTAAATTTACAGTTTGATTGTAAATCTCGGTTATAAGCTTTATATCGATTTTTGAGTAATTTCCGTGTCCGGGTAAAATCAATTTGAGCGAGATTTCTAAAATCTTTTTTAGCGAAGAGATAGCATTGTCTATATCCGAAGTTGGAACATTCAAGACTGCCGGACGTTTAAATGAAAAAGTCGCGATAAGGTCTCCTGTAATAAGTGTAGACCCGAGAAAAAACCCGACTTCGTCGAACGTGTGTCCCGGGAGAAAAACGATTCTAATGCCATGTCGGTTCTCACCCTGAGTAAAATAATCGTCGGCTTTAAACGCGTGGTTTCCCGCTGTAAAAAAAGTCGCGTAAAATTTTACAATATACCGTATAAGAGCTTCAAGCCTTTTTCTCTTTTTTTTCTCCGTGGGGTAAAGTCTTTTCAAGATTGAATCATCGAATTTTTCGGTTTCGATAATGCCGCGGATAGGAGGTTCTAATGTTATTAAATCTTTTACCAGCGGATGGCAAATTACCTTAATCGCTTTTTCCTGAAGAAGGTAATAGGTAAGCCCTGTATGATCGGGGTGACTATGCGTGAACCATATTTCATCTATATCTTTAAAATTTATTCCGGCTTCCCGCATTAGAGGATTAAGCGCTTTTGTCTTTAAAATAGGATTGTAACCCGGATCTATTAGTATATTTACGTTTCCTTTTATGAGTGTTGTGTTTGACGAAGGCACTCTTCTGTTGTAAAAAAATATTTGATCGTTAAACTTTACGACTTTGTTCATTGTTATACGTATCGTAATAGTTCTTCCCGCCCCTGTCAAGCACCCCACATGCTCGTCCAATGTCCATAGTCCAAAGTCCAATGTCTTTCCCTAACCAACGATCCCACGATCCAACGAACCAACTAAAATAATTGCCACAGAGGATTTTGTTGTTTAAAAACACCACCACCCACATCCAAATTGATTCTCACACAAAGATCACAAAGAACACAAAGTTTTTTTGTTTTTTAAGCTAACAGCCAAAAGCTAAAGGCCAAGAGCTTAGTTAGACAACGAATAACACAAATTACACAAATATTTTTTATTTTTACTAGAACCTAAGACCTGGTACCTGATACCTGTAATTTACCAATATACCCGAATTAAGAGTTGGCAGAGTCGGGGTTTATCCCCGACAAGTAAAATAGGTTGTTGAAAATGATAAATGTTATCCGAATCAAAAAGCGGTTTTTAGGGTCATGAATCAATAAACCTCGTCATGTGACCCTATATCTATCAGTAAAACTACTTTTTTCTTTTTGTCTAAAAATTTAAAAACTAATCTATACTCGTACGTTATACGGAAAGCCCATAAATCTTTAAGAATACCACTTAATGAATGTGTTTTTAATTGAGAGTGAAAGGGGTTATTTGTAAAAAGTTGTAATTTATTTTTGAAGACTTCGACTAGATCCGGATGTTTTTTACTCCATCCTTTGAATATTTTTTTGAACTTTTTATCCCAAACGATCTCAACCATTCAGGTCTTCCCAGAGATCCTCAAAATTCCCCCGTTTAGACTTGCCCTTCTTATAATTGTTTTCAGCCTCTTTAGCCCTTCCGGAGATTTCTCCTCTTTTCTTGTCGATTAATCTTTTAGAAATTAACTCGACTATATATTTCTGATCTTCAATATTCAGATGCTCGATATTTTCTAAAACATCCTCAATTGTGATAGTCTTACTCATTCTTTACCTCCATAAAAAATAATAAATACTTACTTATTTAATATTACTTTCTATATTATAAATGTCAAGAAGAACTCGGAGAAATTTTTAACCTGTAGGAGGGATTTTCTGATCCCGAAACAAACGTAGAGTTGGGCTTTATTCTCAACAATTTGTTTGCGTGGGATGAACCTCCCTCTTGATATTTTGAATTATTTTCGTAAATTTATATAGGAATTTATAAAACATTATTTGAAATAAATTAAATTTCAGAGGGAGAAAGAATAAATGAAAGTTTTGTTCATAGGGGGTACAGGTATTATAAGTTCGGCGTGCGCCGAGCTGGCTGTCGAAAAAGGATTTGAGCTTTATCTGTTGAATCGAGGCAAAACAAAAAGAAAGATACCGAAAGCCGTTCATATTCTTAGAGGAGACATCAGAGATAGAGCTTCAGCCGAAGCGGCATTGGGCGATATGACATTCGATGTGGTTGTAAACTGGATTGCTTTTACTCCCGAGCACATCAAAAGGGATTTAGAATTATTCGGAGGCAGGACCGGGCAGTATATATTCATAAGTTCAGCGTCCGCTTACCAAACTCCGCCAAAAAAACTTCCTATAACCGAACATACCCCGTTGTCCAATACCTTCTGGCAATATTCGCGAGATAAAACAGCCTGTGAGAAGCGCCTTCTTAAAGCTTACCGAAAAGGTCACTTTCCTATAACTATCGTTCGACCATCTCACACTTACGATTGCACCCTGCTGCCAATGCTTAATGGTTATACTCTGGTAGACCGTATGCGTAAGGGAAAAAAAATTATAGTTCATGGGGATGGTACATCTTTATGGGTTCTAACCCATAACAGGGATTTTGCCAGGGGCTTTGTCGGGTTGTTGGGAAATAAAAAAGCGATTGGCGAAGCTTTTCATATTACTTCTGATGAATTATTGTCCTGGAATCATATATATGAAATAATAGCTACCGCGGCAGGGGTGGAAGCAAAATTAATTCACATACCCTCGGACTTTATAGCATCTTTTGACCCCGAATGGGGAGCAAGTCTTCTGGGAGACAAATCTCATAGCATGATATTCGACAATTCAAAAATAAAACAATTTGTTCCGGATTTCAAAGCGAATATACCCTTTTTTAACGGGGCACAAGAGATTATAAGCTGGTATAGAGCAGACCCTAAAAGACAGATAGTGGACGAAAAAGAAAATCGAATGATCGATAAAATTATAGACGCCTATGAGTTCGCTTTACCGGAAAAAGAAGAAAATTAATAATTAGACATTATAAATATCTCTAAAATCAAGGAGGATAGTATGAAAAAATGGATAATAATCATTGCTCTTGTTATGCTTATAGCTGCCTGTAATAAACCGGAACGTGATGAAATCGCGAGAATACAGAACAAAGTTACGGAAATAACAAATAAGTTAAAAACAGTAGAAGAAGGAAGCCGGTTAAAAGCGAAAGACGGGATAGAGGAAATAAAAGAAAAGCTGGATAATCTCGAGAAAATCGTAGGAAAACTCGATGAGATCGAGAAAAAGCTCGATGAGATTAGTAAAAGGCTGGATAAATTAGAAAAGAAGTAAAAATCTTACGTATTCTAACTCTCAATTTAATATTTTATTAAAATTCAATAAATAGTATATTGCGTTTATCAATGTTCAATATATTTATAATTTGTTAATGGGAATAAAATATGAATAAAAGAAAAAAACACGGAGATTTCAAAGAATTTATTTTATTAATTCTTTTGAAAGAGGAAAAACTTAGTCTCGAGGAGCTTGAAGACAAAATATCTCTTTTTATTTCTTATTTTTCATTAAGCGCCTCCCATTTTTTTGGAAAAATTTTTGAAAAGGTCCCTAAACCCTTTCGTAAGTCAGATCTATCAAGAAAAGAAACTTTTAATCAAATACACAAGAATTACAAAGAAATCGATTCTATGAAAACTCAATGCGAAAAACTCGAAAAGAAAGGCTACATAAGAAGAAATGAAAACAACGAATATGTGTTAACAGAGAAGGGGAAGTATAAAGCGGAGGATTTCAAAGAAGGTTTAGAAAAGGGAGCGTATATATTTGAATATCAATTTCTGTGTCCTGAAGCAGCGACAAGAAATACCTTTGTAATAAATATTTTCCTTACTATAATGAAACTAACAGCGGGTTTTTTGAGTGGTAGTGTTGGATTGCTCGCGGATGGAGCGGATGCTTTCATCGATACTGTTTCCGCGGCTACTGTATGGCTGGGTATGAAGTATAAAAGAGAACTGCTTGGAATAGCAGTCGTTATTATCATGATGTTTGTAACCGGAATAAGCATAGGCGCTGAATCTGTATCCAAATTAGTTCATATTTTTAGCGGAACTATTACGCCAATTATGCATCCTTTACTTGTAATTTTAGTAGAGATAATAGCTATGATATTTGCCTTCTTGTTAACTGTTTACCAGAGATATGTAGGAAAGAGTCATGGAAGTTTTGCCCTTATTTCACAGTCGGTCGATTCTAAAAATCACATTGTTGTTGCGGGCGCTGTTATATTAGGGGCCATACTTTCAATTTCAGGACTATACTTCGTCGATGCTTTTATTGGTGTCTATATATCCTATAGGATTTTAAAAGACGCGTTTCAATTGACAAAAGAAGCTTTTGTAAATATAAAAGGAGAGGGAGTAAATCTCGATAAATACAAATATCCCTTTGAGGAACAATGGCATTTATCAAAACTTGAATCTTTCAAACTATGGATTTTGTATGCTATTGGAAAAAACGGACTAAAAACCAGAGAAGAAATCATTAATAATTTAAGGGAAACTTTTGCCCCTGAATATATGCCGGTAATTAGTGAATTCAAATTCAGCCTTGGAAAGGATTTTGATTTTAAAGAAAAATTCGACAGTTTAATCGAGCCTCTTTTGGAAAAGGAATTAGTAATTGAGAATCGAGGAGGATTTTCTTTGACTGAAGACGGAGAGAAACATCTTGATAAAAAGTTTAATCTAATAAGATACCATGAAAGAAAATGAGTGTATCAGTAAATCAGTGAATGAGTAAATTAGTCTTATAGATTCTTCGAATCAGGAATTAGTGAATCAGTGTTTTAGGATTAGTAGAGAAGCCCGAAGCTGAGCGGGAATTAAGGATTAGTAGTAAAGCCTGAAGAAAAGCAAGGATTAAGAAAAAATACTTACCACTTAATCCATATTCCTTGTACTTTTATCTTGCACTGCTTCTAATCCGATACTTCTCTGTGTCCTCTGTAGTTCTTTCTTAAGGAAGGTGGGGTGCTTGACAATAAAATAGACTTTATTATTATGACCATATGTGGAGTTCAGATAAATTAGTAAAAGAGTTTCTCAGATTTTTTAAAGAAAGGGGACACAAAGTGGTCGATTCCTCGTCTCTTATCCCTTCGGACAAGACATTACTTTTTACCTCCGCCGGAATGGTTCAATTTAAACCATTATGGTCCGGAGAAATGCCCATAGAATTCAAAAGAGCAGCAACGGTACAAAAATGCTTGAGGCTTTCCGATTTAACCGAAGTTGGGAAAACATTCTGGCATGACACTTTTTTTGAAATGCTGGGGAATTTTTCTTTTGGCGATTATTTTAAAGAGGAAACCATTTCCTGGGGTTGGGAATTTCTGACAGAGGTACTCGGAATACCGGAAGAGAAATTGTTCATTTCTGTATATATAGAAGATGCTGAAGCTTATAATATCTGGAAAGATAAAATTAAAGTGCCTGAAGATAAAATAATTAAATTAGAAGAAAACTTTTGGGGCCCTGCCGGAGGCAAAGGACCCTGTGGTCCGGATAGTGAAATTTTTTATGATATGGGAGAAAAGTTCGGAGACTGTGAATTCGACGGGGAATGTGACAGGTATATTGAATTATGGAATCATGTTTTTCCTCAATTCAACCATACCCAAGACGGTAGACATCCCCTGAAGAATAAAGGTGTGGATACCGGAATGGGGCTGGAAAGACTGGCTATGGTATTACAGGATAAATCTTCAATATTTGAAACCGATTTATTCTTTCCTATAATACAGGAAGCAGAAAATTTAACGGGAATAAAATACAAAGGTAATGAAAGAGTTTTCAATATTGTTTCGGATCATACAAGAGCGCTTGTCTTTGCTATAAGTGAGGGAGTATATCCGGGTAACACAGGCAGAGGATATGTATTAAGGAGATTAGTCCGGAGGGCATTAACCTCAGCAAGGAAAGTTGGAATAGAAAAACCGATTTTAAACAAACTCGTTCCCGTCGTTATTTCCATAATGAAGGATCGTTATCCTTATCTTAAAGGAAAAATCGAACAATTAACTCTTATAATCAAATCGGAAGAAGAAAATTTTATGGATACATTGACTTCCGGTATTTCTATATTGAATGAGATTATCGATGAATGCAAAAGTAAAGAAAACGCAACCATCGACGGAAAACAAGCTTTTAAACTATATGATACTTACGGTTTTCCGGTTACTTTAACAAAGGAAATAGCCGAAGAAGAAGGACTTTGCGTGGATGAGGAAGGTTTCGAGAAAGAAATGGAAAAACAAAAAAACAGGGCAAGAAAAAAGCACGAATTTGAAACCGATGATAAAATCGAGTGGGATATTGTGAAAAAAGAAAAATCTAAATTTGTCGGGTATGATGTAGAAGAAAAAATTTCGGAAATTCTGGCATTCAGAAAAGTGAACGGTAATTTTGAAATTATTTTGAGTGAAACTCCATTCTACGCCGAACAGGGAGGACAGGTGGGGGATATCGGGACAATCGAGGGAGAAGGTTGGAAGCTAAACGTTTCGAATACTCTTCCTTCGAAACTCGGCAATATCCATGTGGGAAAGCTCGAGGGCGATTTTAAAATTTCTCCGGCAACCGCGAAAATAGATATAGAAAGAAGAAACGCGATAAGAAAAAATCACACAACGACTCATCTTCTTCATAAAGTTTTAAGAGAAGTACTGGGAAATTGGGTTAAACAGGAAGGATCCCTGGTTGCTCCCGACCATTTCCGTTTCGATTTTACCCATCCGAAACCTTTAACAGATGAAGAAATAGAACTTATAGAAGAAAAAGTTAATAAAGCTATTATTAAAGGAATGGAAGTAAAAACTGAAGTCCTCTCCTACCAGGAAGCAATAAAAAAAGGCGCTGTTGCTCTTTTCACGGAAGAATACGGGGATACGGTTCGCGTGGTTTCAGCAGATGATTTTTCAAAAGAACTATGCGGAGGAACTCATCTTACAAACACAATCGAAGCCGGACTTTTTAAGATTATATCCGAAACAGGTATAGCATCGGGGGTACGAAGAATTGAAGGTATTACAGGATTTTCAATATACAATTGGATGCGAAAAACCGAAAATTTAATTCAGGAAATGGAATTTCTTCTCGAGACGGAAAGGAAAAGCTTGCCAAAAAGAATTGAAAAAACGGTGGCTTTGCTCAAGGAACAAAAAAGAAAAATCGAAAAGATGGAAACGTCGAGCGCCGAAGCACAGTTCAAAAAATTATTGGATAAAAAATCTAAAATCGGGAAATACGATTATTTGGCAGAACAGGTTAATATGGGCAGAGAACCTTTGAGGAAGATAATCGAGGAATTATCAAAAAATATGCCGGAAGGAGCAGGACTTCTCGTAAGCAAAATAGATTCTTCGGTTTTTGCGGTTTTGTTTGTGGGCGAAACGTTGCAGGACAAATTAAACGCCGGGGATCTAATCAAAAAAGTTTGTGAAATTGTTAATGGTGGAGGGGGAGGAAATAAGGGAAGGGCTGAAGGCGGAGGCAGTGAAGTGGAGAAAATTCCGGCAATGCTTAAAAGTTTTCCCGAAATTCTTAAAAAAGAACTTAAATGAGTATTTATCAGAAAATTCTTTTAAGTAAAAAAAATAACAAAAAAATTATGGTAGCTCTTCTGGACCCGGATAGCGAAGATTTTGATGGGCTTCCTCTGAAAATCAATTCTATCGAAAAAAGCGATATTGATTTTATTCTGGTTGGAGGCAGCACCACCTGGAATAATAATTTTGAGAGGTTTACAGAAAAAGTTAAATCTTTATCTTCTACGCCCGTTATTATTTTTCCGGGCTCTGCCGAGCAGATTAGTTCGGCAGCAGACGCTATACTTTTCCTTTCTCTTTTAAGCGGAAGAAATCCTCGATATTTAATAGAAGAACAAATTAAAGCCGCGTCTATTCTGAAAAATATAAACCTGGAAGTTATACCGACCGGTTATATTTTAATCGATGGCGGAAGAAGAACCACGGTAGAATTAGTTTCCGGGACGAGACCTATATCTCAGGATAACATCGAGAAAATAGTTGATACAGCTTACGCGGCACAGTTACTCGGTATGAAATTGGTTTACCTTGAATGCGGGAGCGGAGCGAAGTTTTCTGTTAAAGAAGAAGTTATAAAACAAGTTAGCTCGGCAATAGATATTCCCCTTATTGTAGGAGGAGGAATTAAAAACCGAGAAGTAATAGAAGAAAAATTCAGAGCAGGTGCTGATATTGTGGTAGTTGGAAACGCGCTTGAACATGACCCAACGATATTACTCAAATAAAAGTAAAATATCTAAGCCCTCTATAATCAAAGGGCTCAAGATATTCGTTGCCCTTTGCGTAATAACCTTTACATTATTATTAGTTTTTACGGCTACTAAAAAAACCTGGTTCGCTTTTAAAGAAATACATATAGTTTATCTCCCGATAATTCTCATAATGCTTTCTTTGTATGTGATTCTTGAGTCATTCAGAATTAGGCTCATAGCGAAAGCAATTTCAGGAAAATGGATCGCTTTCGGACGTTGCTCCCAGGTAATATTCTGCGGAGCTTTTCTTTCCGCGGTTACGCCTTTCCAGGCGGGCGGAGCGCCCCTCCAGGCTTATATCTTAAATAAAGCCGGATTGAAGGTCAGCAACGCGTTGCTTCTGCTGCTGTTCAGGGGGCTTTTTTATCTCACCGGAATGTTGGTTTTTCTCCCTTTTATAATACCTTACTTCAAAACTCAATATTCCGGCAGATCTATGCAGATTTTATCTAAGTATTCTTTATTCGCATATTTCTTTCTTTTTAGTCTTCTTTTTTTGTTGCTCTACATGCCGAAATGTATAAAAAAGGCATTATATTTTTTGAGCTTTAGAAAGGGGAAAAGAACGAGAACAACAACTATAACATTCAAAATTTTAAGAGAGATAAAGAGAAGTAGAGAGAAAATGTTGGAATTCATTAAATATAAAAAATTATACGCCCTGGCTATTATAGTTACAACGATTATCGTTTATATCCCAAATTATTCTATAGCTTATTTCTTGCTTGAGGGACTTTCTATAAAGGTTTCCTACATCGATGTGATTTTCCGTCAGGTTTTCCTTCTTTTCGCGGCTTTCTTTTTCCCTACACCGGGAGCAGAAGGTATAATCGAGGGAGGTTTTGCTGTTTTGTTCTCCTCTTCGGTTCCCAAGTATATGATCGGGATTTTCGCTATTTTATGGAGATTTATAACTTACCATCTGGTTGTTATAGTAGGAGGCATTTTAACACTGAAAATCATGAACCTAAAGGAGATAGTGAAAGAAGAAAGCAGTAAGTAGGTACCAGGTACCGGATACTTTGGATTAGTTTAATTGTTGAATGGTTGAATAGTTGAATAGTTGAATAGTAAAAAAACTCTTTGGTCTTTGTGTGCTTTGTGGTTCAATTAGTTTTTGGGTTGTGGGGATGGATTTTAAAGACTGCGGATGACTCTTGCGACTTTTCCGATAATTTTAATTTCAGATTTATGATAAACCTGAATATCATACTCTACATTCGAAGGGATTAATATTACAGTGCTTCCTACCTTCTCAACTTTCTTGAGTGACAATTCCCCTCTATTTTCCCCTTCATAAAAAATCGCGATGACATAAATGTTTCTCATATGAGGATCAGTAACAGAAATATCGACGACAACCCAATCACCCTTTAGTATACCCGCGTTTTTCATACTGTCACTTTCTACTTTTATAAGCGCGAAATCAGCTCCTGTCGGCAAAAGTTCTTTAATATTTATATTTTTGCTGATATTTGCATGCGCTAACACGGCAGTGTCGGACAGGACCCCTTCAATAAAAGGATATTCTACTTTATCGGGTTGTTCCTCGAATAAAAGGCTCGGAGATATTCCGAGAATCCTGCACACTCTGGCAACTTTAGTGGACGGGACACCATACTTACCCTTTTCCCAGGCTTGAATCGTAGTCCAGTGAAGTCCTAACTTTTCAGCCATTGTCTTAAGAGTCCAACCCTTATTTTTACGAAATTTTCTTAGCTTTTTTCCTATCTTTTCAGTTTGTTTCAATGATTTTTCCTTATTTTACTATAATTTAAATATTAACTTTGTTTTTCATACTATAATAATATAACAACAATTTAGAATTTTGCAATGTTTGAACCAATAAAATAAGATATTTTTAGTATTTCTCTCTATTTCCCTTTTCTTTTCCCTTAAAGCCAAATTCTCTTGTAATATACAATAAAGGACCGTACCTGTTAGAATATGTAAGACAGAAATCGAATTTGGCTATTCTAATTCCCATTCCCGCTCCGAAAACAAAAGAATATTCGTCTCTTTCCCCAATAGGATACATGAGAAGAGTTCCAAGGCTATCCTGTATCGGAAGGGTTATATACTCTTGCATAGACAAACCCGCCGATCCTATAAGAATAAAATTGTTTAAGTATTGCCTGGCGACAAATTGTGCTGTTACTTCGTTTCTTTCTTTATATTCAGCGAAATATTCTTCGGGATAATCTTCCGGATTTCCCCAGTGGTAAAAAGGAATGTCATAGTGCCAGGGCGCGTTTCCTGTCCAGGACATCGTCAATTTTGTCCCAATATCTAAAGAGTGATTAATCGTTTTTCCGAAATCCAGTGATATAGTAAATGCTTCATTTTGCCCATAGAATCCTCCGGCTCCTGCCCCTGTGAATAATTGAAGAAGTACAAAAATAATCATTTTATTACATTACCTCCTTTTTTATCTTTTTTAAAAAGGTTTATTGTTTTAACCCAAGCAATAAAAACACTCATAAAAATAAACACATAAGGCTTTTAATCCTTATTATAATCCTTTAACAGGTATCCTATAATATTTCTTTTCTGTTATTTATTTCTAATTATATTATTACTATACGTAAAAACAACCTTTGTATAAAATGTACTTAGCTATTTAATAGCAAAAACCGCGCGTTTGATCACGCGGTTTTTAAAAGATATATTGATAAAAAGAATGTACGCAGAATATAACAGAAGTTTACGTTTTTTTCTTTTTATGCCTGTTAGCTCTTCTTTTCTTTTTTCGTTTATGTTTTTTTATCTTTTTTGTTTTCTTCTTTTTTCCACTTGGCATAAGCTTTTCCTTTTTTTGCTCCTTTTTTTATCTATTCGACCACAAGAAGTTAAATCAAATATGTTTTCTGTCAACCCTCTAAGATAATTCTTATCCCCAAAAAATCAATCTCATACAGAGAATTAAATCGTTTGGGGAAGAATTAGTTATTAGTTGATTGGTAAATTAGTTGATTAGTGTTGTAGATTCTTCGAATCAGTTGGATGGTTGAGTCGTTGAATGGTTGAATGGGAAAAATAAAAAGAGGATGGTAGTTTTTTGTTTTATCTAAAACCTAATACCTGAGACCTAACACTCAAGGTTCTACTCAACAACTTAACTACTTAACTAATCCGGAGGATTCATAGGGAATTAGATTGTAACTAACAGCTGCGGCAAGAGTGATTTTGATTAAGGCGCCCGGAATAAACGGAAACAACCCCATTGAAAGAATAGGTATAAATCCGGGAAAAGAACCTTTAATCATATAAAAGTAAAAACCTAACTGAATTAATCCCGGGATATATATTAAAAAGAAACTCGCGAAGAGCATTAGAAGAAGGATAGAAACAAAGTTTCTTAAATGGACATATGTGTCTATGACATAACCAAGAAAGAAAGCAGCCAAAATAAAGCCGATCAAGTATCCTCCTGTAGGGCCAAAAATGCTAGAACCCGCGAACCACGGAATTCCCAACACACCGATACCGACGTATATTATTTGACTCAGTCCTCCCCATCTTCGTCCAAGAAGAACTCCGGCAATGAGTACGAAGAAAGTTTGCATTGTAATAGGAACAGGGGTAAAGGGCAGTGGAATCCTAACTTGCGCCGACAGGCCCGTAACACATGCCATAGTCAAGGCAAGAATGATTTTCTTTGCAATTGTTAAACTCCGTGACCATTTGAAAACAAAATCTCCCGCTTTTCTAAAATTATCCAGTTCCTTTACCCTATACATTTCTGCCTCCTTATATTCAAATTCTTTATGATTTCTTTACTGTCCCGCTACAATTTTTACCCTATCCCCAAAAGTGACTTCGACACCCGGTGCGGGAGATTGTTGGATGACAACATCCACGTTTCCTGTTGTTCTTTTGACCTCCGATAAAACAAGGCCGCGCCTTCTTATTTCTCTTTCCGCTTCTTCCAATAACATTCCGTTTAAATTGGGCATTAAAAAAACCTTTCTTTTTTCTGTACCGATATATATGGTTAGCATACTTCCTTCAGCAATGCTATCTTCAATTTCGGGTCTTGTCTTGACAATTGTACCATCCAGTCTTTTTTCTTGAACAGGATAATTTACAAAAACCCTGTTTGTTATTCCGAGGAGATCCAGCGAATCAAGAGCGGTTTTCTTTGAAACTCCAATAATATTAGGTAATCTTATTTTCCTGGGTCCTTTGCTGACAATAAGTTTTATTACTCCTCCGATCTTTATATCTTCTTTTGCCTCGGGATCGCTACTTACTATATGTCCTTTAGTGACTTCACTTGAGTTAACGCTATCCGCAATAACATATTTCAGGTTTAAGCTGGGAATAAAAGTTGTTGCTTTTTCAACACTCATATGTCTAAGATAAGGAACCTCTATTGTTTTACTATGTCTAACAATAACAGGCATTAGATAATAAAAAATCCCAAACCCTAAAATAAAGGATCCAAACACAACCGATATATAAGTAAAAGTTTTTTTCACATTATCCCTCACGGTTTATAGTTATATTAACCTTAGAGCCCCTTTCTACCGTAGTACCTGGTTTGGGATCTTGACGAATAATGATATCGAACGCGTGTTCCGCGCTCGTAGTAGTCCTTCTACTACCCAATTCAAGGCCTTTTTCCTCGAGCATCGATCGGGCACTATATTCGCTTTTACCCCGGAGATTAGGAACAGTAACTTTCCCGCCGCCGGATGAAACAATAAGTTTTATGGGGAATCCCTCCGTTACTTTCTGTCCTGGTTCCGGAATTGTTTTTAATACAACATCCTTAGCTTTTTCGGATTCTTCTTTTTCAACAACACCTACACTGAGACCTTTCTCGGCGATATAGACTTTAGCCTGATTGATATCGAACCCAATGACAGAAGGGACAATAACTTCTTCTTCTGACATTCCTTTTTCGGGTCCTTTGCTAAGTGCAATGCTGACGGTCGAGCCTTTTTTTACGGTCTCTCCGGCTATTGGATTTTGATATATTACCCTTCCTTTTCTTATGGTTTGGTTAAATTTTTGATCTTCTACGATTATTTTTAATCCTTTTTCATCCATAATCATCTCTGCTCTCTGCAGTTCTAAATTTCCCACATCCGGTACCGTTACCTTTGCATTGTTTCTTGATGTATTATTGGGTATTAAATTTACAAAAGCAAAGCTAATGATAGTGGAAACCACAAGAGACGTTACAAAAGCAATCCAAAATACTTTAGCAGAACTTTGTTGATAATACATAAACTACCTCCTTATAAGCACTGCGCCGAATCCTCCGTCATAATAAGGCTTTCCGGGCAAATTTTGAATAAAAGGATTATTATCATCGACGCATTCAACAACTTTAAAATCAGAATTTTTATCTAAAAACCATCGCACTTGCTCTTCATTTTCCCTCGGTAGAATAGAACATGTGGAATATACTAAAACTCCTCCTCTTTTCAGATTTTTAGCAGCAGAACTCATTAAATCTCTTTGCAAATCTACAAGCCTATTTATAGACTCCATACTTAAATTCCATCTAAGATCTCCTCTCTTTCCCATAACTCCCGTACCGGAACAAGGAACATCCAAAAGAATTCTATCCGCTCTGGAAACACTAAAATTAAGCACATCCGCTATAACAGGATAAACGCTTTTTATTCCCAAACGCTGCGCGTTTTTAACTATCAAACTAAGGTTTTTTTTATCGATTGACAATACCATACCATCATCTTCCATAATTTCCGCTATCCCTGTACTCTTTGTTCCGGGAAAAGAACATAAATCAAGGATAATTTCTCCCTTTTTTGGTCTAAGAATTTCTGTATTAATAGTTTGAGTAATCCCCTGTACCTGAAAAAGACCCTTCTTAAAACTTTCACTATAAATAGATTTGCTTTCAGTCAAAAGATTTCTTTTTCTTCCTTTAACCTTCTCTGTCTTAAAACCTTCTTTTTCCAGGTTTCTGAAAACCTCATCAGTGGTTGTTTTCAAGGTGTTAACTCTGATTGAAGTAACAGGCGGAAGATTACTTGCCTTTAATATGTCTTCTGTTTCATCCCCGTATACCTTCAACAATAATCGAACCAAAAACTCCGGGAAAGAATAAAATGTTGCCAGATATTTTATCCTGTCTTTTGGGTAACTTACGGGTTGAAGATTCCTCAGGACCGCGTTTACAAGCCCAGCGGTTCCATTATGTCCGAATTTTCTCGCGAGTTTAACCGATTCATTTACGACCGCGTGAGCAGGATCCTTGCTGAAGAGAAGCCCATAAGCTCCTTCTCTTAGTATATTTCGTATTGGCACAGGTAAACTGTTAAGTTTTTTATTCTTTAAATGTTTATCCAAAATATAATCCAATCGTTTTCTCATTTTAACCGTTCCGTAAAAATAATCATAGGCTTTTCCCATGTTTTTGTCGGGATTTTCTTTCTTACCGTTTCCGATAAAATCTTTTATCGTTTCCCCTTTGTTTTCAAACCCAATTAGGGCTTTCAAAGCTAATTCACGCCCATTCACTTTAATCTCCAGATACTGCCTTCGGAATTATCCTGTATTAATATTCCCGATTTATCCAGAACAATTCTAATCCGGTCCGCCATCTCATAATTACCTTCATCTCTTAGCTCGTTCCGTAAAGTAACTATTTCTTCGATGGCAGGACTAAGTTCCCGGCTTTTTTGTTCTAATTTAAAACCTAAATTTACGAGTATATATGATAATGTTTCCCTATACGAACCGATATCTTTCTCTGTTGCCTGCAGACCTTTATTAACCATGTCGAAAGCCAGAGCCAGGGCACCGGGAGTGCCAATATCATCGTTCATTTGTTTTTCGAACTTTTCGATTGTTTTTGAAAATAATTTTCCCTCCACCCCTTCAGAAATATTCAAAAAATTAACAATTTTTTCCCATCCGGAAACAGCTTGTTTTAACATTTCAGGATTGTAACTGATGGGATTTCTATAATGAGCCTGTAATAAATATAACCGGATAACATTGGGTCCTATTTCTTCCAAAAGATCGCTTATAGGGATAAAATTCAATAAAGACTTAGACATTTTTTCTCCCTTTATATTGAGCATCTCATTGTGAACCCAAAATCTGGCAAAAGTTTTACCGGTAGCGCTTTCAGACTGCGCTATTTCATTTTCATGGTGGGGGAAAATAAGATCACTGCCGCCTCCGTGAATATCTATTGTGTCTCCCAGATAATAAGTCGCCATAGCGGAACATTCTATATGCCATCCGGGTCGTCCTTTTCCCCACGGGGAAAGCCATGAAGGTTCAGAAGATTTTGCTTTTTTCCATAAAACAAAATCAAGAGGGTCTTCTTTCTTTTCGTTTACCTGAATCCTTGCTCCGGTTTTCAGGTCATCTACTTTTTTACCGGAAAGTTTACCGTATTCCTTGAATTTACGTACTCTAAAAAAAACGTCTCCATCTTCCTCATAAGCATATCCCTTTTTTTCGAGTTTTTGAACAAGATTGATGATTTCCTCGATGTGTTGAGTTGCCCTCGGATATAAAGAAGGAGGAAGAATGTTAAGGCAATTTACAACCCTTTTATATTCTTCTTCGTAATACGCGGCTATTTCTCTATAATCTTTTTTCTCTTCTTCTGCCTTACGAATTACTTTATCGTCGATGTCCGTAAAATTTACGATCAAATTGACATCATAGCCCAGATATTTTAAATAACGATTGAGAATATCGGCTGTCAGCGCCGCCCTGATATGACCAATATGAGGGGATTCCTGCAGAGTCATACCGCAATAATAAAAAGACACTTTTTTGTCCTTTAAAGGTTTAAAATCTTCTTTTTTTCTACTTAACGTATTGTATAACTTCATTAAAATCTGAATCCCATTTCAATTTCATTTTGTTTAATTTCTACCGATACCCTTTTTCCGAAAAGGTAAGTAGTAAAGAAACTAACTGCTCTATTGGCAACAGCAAGTCCGACCATATTAGATGCTGTTTGTAAGGTTGCTCTTTTCTCTCTCCTCATTTCCCTGAAATCCTCCGAGGTCTCCTTCGATTGCCATTCCCAGGAATCGGAACCGGTATAAGCGTTTTCTGCTATATATTCCTTTCTCTGTTCTATTTTCCTCTGCATAGCTTCCATGTTAAAAGTATCCGGATATAATCTTCTTGCATCTTCTTTAACTTTTTCATTATAATCCAAGTTCGTTAAAAAATCTTCCATAGCACGGAAATAATCTTCATCTGGTTTTTCGCTATTAGCAGAAGCATAAAAGGAAGCGAAATTTTTAGACCTTGAATCTAATTTATTTGCCTGGCTATTATTATTGAAATAATTCAACCAGATTGCCGCTTCTGCAAGCATAAAACAACTGCCTCTTTTTTTATCTCCCAATAACCAATCTCCGGAACCGGGAACAACAAAAGAAGAGAAAGCCGCTTTTGCAGGTGTAATTGAAAAAAGAATTGTAAGAAATAACATTAATACTCCTCCATAACCTATACTTCTAAAATTTATTCAGCAAACCAAATTTTAACTTATCAAAAACTCTGTCATCAACATTGATTGTCACTATGTAAATACCGTTAGCAACTCCCGTGAGATCCTCGTCTATACGAATATCATTAGGGCCAAAATTCCCCATAACTCTTTTCTCGCTTATAAGTCTTCCCGAAAGAGAAAAAACTTTAATTAGAACATTATCGGACACGGCTCCTAAATTAAATCTTATATAGGCCTCTTGATTCCCTCTAACAGGAGAGGGATAAATATAGAATTCTTCTATAGTCAATTCTCCCGCTTCAACAAAACTTTCAGGCAAGAGGGAATCGGGAAAGACTGATTGATGATCATTGTTAAAATAAATACTATTCCATCCGTCATTCCTGTAATAACCGTCGGTTTCCCAGCCGTATAACCATCCGTCGCGGGAACCGATGAATAATTCCGAGCGTCCATCTTCGTTCATATCGAAAACCAGAGGTGTCGAATACGACCTTTCCCCGGTGGCAAAAGGAAATTCTGCTACTTTTGCGCCTTCTCCGTTATAAGCAAAAACTCCTCCATCCGGAGAACCAAATATAATGTCGAGCAAAGAATCCCCGCTTACGTCTGATAAAATCATCGAAGACTGAGTCTGCTGAGAGAGGTGTATTTTTATCGGAAAATTATCGATTAAAACACCATTTCTATTCAAAGCGAATATATTCGCGCTATCAGCCAGTACAACATCCAGATATCCATCTCCACTGATATCTCCAAGCGCGGGTGTCGAGAAATATGTTTTAGCGGGAAGTTTTTTCTCCCATTCGATAAATCCCGCAGTGTCGACTGCAAAAATGCTTTTTGAACTTACCGAACAAAGGATCTCTTTAACTCCGTCTCTATCTATATCTCCTGCCACAGGAGAAGATAAACAAAAAGAGGCATTCCCTTCTCCTTTCCTCCAAATAATATCACCCGTATTCGATATTTTAATAAGAATCCCATCTTCCGGTAAAGCGTATATCGATTTTCCTATAACAAGCGGAGTGGAAGCCAGCCAATCTCCAACATACAAAGGAAAACCATCGGCTTCAATCAAACTGTCTCCATCCCACTTGAGCAAGTGCAATTCCGAAGCGGAAGTTCCAAAAAGTATTTCTTTACCTCCTCCGGGAAGAATATCCGCAGCCGAAGCATTCCCGTATATCTTTCCGGTTACAGAAAGAGAATCCAGGAGAGCCTCGGAAGAGATATCGTAGAGAAAAACCTTTCCTTTTATTGTCATATCAAAAAGTTCTAACTCCCCGTCTCCTGTAATATCAGATATTAAAGGAGTGGTATATGTAGAATCTTCATATACGGAATCCGTAAATTCAACCATACTAAATAACGTGTCATCAGGGTTTGTTCTATAAATATTCCCCCACATATCACCGATGTATATAGAATCGTTAACATTTTGAGGAGAAATAATATCCATTTTCCCGCCGAATTTTTTAGGAAAACCGGAAATTATATCATTAAAAGAAACATCGAAATACATGAGCGTATCGGGAGAAGAAATATTTGAAACCTTTATACCTGTCCAGTTCCCGAAATTATCGTGAGTGCTTGGATCTGTCGTAGCCGAAAACTCAGTGTTAAAACCCTCTCCACTAAAAACATCTAACGGAGACCCCCAGAATGTGGCGGTCCAATCTTGAATCTTATAATAATCTTTTTCGAAATCCTGAATACCGTCAGCTTCCTCTATATCGATTCCCTTTGGAAATCCGACATTTATCATGTTTAGTGTATCCGTTGCGGATATCTTTCTCCCATCGATATGCCAGATAGCGAGTCCCCCCGAGTTATAGTCGCAGGGAAGAGAAGATTCATAGTCGTCGGCATTTACAAGAACATTATCTTTCCATACCCTATAACCGTTAGAATCTAAATTAGTAGTACACGGATTGACATAATGGAAAGTATCGGGATTCATATAAGCATATCTATTTTCAATCAAGAAGTACTCATCCTTGTTAATAGGGATTTTATAAATCCTCGGAACCGTTGAATCTGTGCTGCCTGACCATTTTACCGGAAGGGAAGTAGAAGTTCTATCTATAGTATAAGGTTTGTCGAACCCAAGGTCGATTTTGTTATAGGCAGATAACCTTGGTGGTATAAGACCCCCAAGGTTCCAGTTACCGGTACCCATAAGAGCCCAACCTCCCATACCCAAGGTTTCACCGGATATATCATAGAAGTCCCAGAGTCCCAAAGCATGACCAAACTCATGGCACAATGTCCCTTGAAGATAAGAGGCGGCGCCATCCTGAAAGCTCGTCTCTGGCATGATAACACCCGAATCGATGGTATCACCGTCAGCAATAAGATATGAACTGAATAAATCGTGCATACCGTTACCCTGCGCTACGACAATATCATAAGGAGAATCTCTCTTTCCATCAGACTGCAATCCCGACCCTGCGTGAAAGACCACAATCTGATCGAAGTTAGAAAAATCCGCGTCATAATCTGCCACTTCCACGGCATCACGTAATAACTTAAAAAATCCGATAACCAGATTTTCATAGTCTCCGTAATACTTCATCTCATGAGGCAGAGAATACCCGGAATCTCCTACATAGGGAAGAACTGTCCATTCAATCCACAATTTACCATAAGAAACTTTGTAGTAGTAATTATGCAAAAACTCCATTAGCCGGTTAAAATAAGTTAAATCATGCGGAGGATCATAACGGAGGCTTCTACTTATCGTGGTATCGACAAGAGTATCCGTCCCGGTCATTGTTGTGTCATAAGTTGTATCGCAAATAGAGCCTATACCTGCAAGATTAAATCTGCCGTTACCCGTAGTAAGGGAAGTGGTATCCTCCAGGAATTCTACTCTGATGGCGGCAACATGTATTGTATCTACACCATCTGCTCTTTTGCCGCGATATGATTGCAAAATCTGCTGATCTTCAGATTGTTCTGTTTTAAACTTGCGTTTGGGACCGAAATATTTGCGATGATCAGGATGCATTTGATATATTTCCGTCTGCTTTTTCATAAAACGTGGTATAGCAAATTTATTCAGGGAATCGATAAGAGTTTCATCCAGTAACGGATCCTGAATTGCTATAGATAAAATTAATAAAATCAAATTTTTCTCCTTTTAGTTACTTGCCTCGGAGGGAGAGGGATTTGAACCCCCGTTTCGCTTTCGCGAAAACACGATTTCGAATCGTGCGCTTTCAGCCACTCAGCCATCCCTCCTCTCTTTAAAAAATTTTTTCAACAGAGCTGCGGATTCTTCTTTTAAAACACCGGATGTGACTTTAAATTTCCAGTTCCATCTTTTATCTCTTATATCTATTACAGAGCCAAAAACACCGAATTTTTCGTCTTTTGCACCATAAACCACTCTGCTTACTCGTGCTTGGATTATAGCACCGGCACACATAAGACATGGCTCGAGAGTAGAATACAAAATACAACCTTCGAGCCTCCAATCGCCTATGGAATTAGCGGCTGCTGTAATCGCTATAATCTCCGCATGGGCGGTTGGGTCGTTCAGTGCTTCTTTTCTGTTACATCCTCTCCCGATAATTTTACCGTCTTTTAACACAACAGCCCCAACGGGAACCTCTTCATTGCTAAAAGAGTTTTCGGCCTCCTTCAAAGCTTCCCGCATCCATTTCTCGTCTTCCGCCTTATTCATATAAATTCTTTGTCAATAAACACGCCTGAGAGGATTCGAACCTCCAACCTGCGGATCCGTAGTCCGCCGCTCTGTCCAGTTGAGCTACAGGCGTAATATATTTTAAAATATACTATAAACCCTTTTACTGTCAAGACTCATAAATTATACCTTTTGTTCCCCTTTGTGAAAATATAGATTCTTCGAATCAGTTAAATCGTTGATTTTTTGAGTGGTCGTGGAGGGGGTAGCTGTCAGCTGTGAGCCGTCAGCCGTAAGCTTAGATATTTCTTTATGTTTTAACTCTTAAGATTCACCAGTTGGATTTCTCCGGGGTCTTCACCCAGGAAATTAACAACTGTTTCCCTGAAGTTTCTCGGTATATCCGAAAGATATATGTTAAGAGAACCCTTTTTTTCTGCTCTCATTGAATTATCTTCCAAAAAATTTTCCAGTAATAGAGCGACTTCTTTTCCCGGTTCGATAATTTTCACTTTGTCCCCTACAACGTTTTTTATCACAGAATAAAGCAAGGGATAATGAGTACATCCGAATATTAAAGCATCGATATTTTGTGCTATTAAAGGAGAAAGATACTCTTTTGCCACCAATTCCGGAATTTCCCCTTTAAGCCGACCCTCTTCTGCTAAAGGTACAAAAAGAGGGCAAGCCGCGGAATAAATTTCTACATCTTTAAATTTTTCCTTTAATTTAATTTCAAAAGTTCCGCTTTCTATTGTAGCATTGGTCCCTATAACGCCAATCCTCTTAAATCTGGAATTCATAAGAGCTCTAACGCCGGGGTCTATCATTCCTATTATAGGTATAGAAAATTCTTTTTTGAGTTCCTCTAACGCATTGGAAGAAACAGAGAAACAGGCAGAAACTATAACTTTTACATCGAAACTTTGAAGAAAATTGATATCTTCTTCCGCAAAACGTAGTATCGTGTCTTTTGATTTTGTGCCATAAGGAACCCTGGCACTATCTCCGAAATACACAATAGATTCTTCCGGCAGTTTTTTTCTGATTTCCTTAACAACAGTAAGACCCCCAACCCCGGAATCAAAAACACCTATAGAACATTTTTTACGATCGAGATTTTGCATAAACTTGGATTCCTTCCACGATCGCATCAGTAGCTTTATTAAGAAAATCATCATCCAGAAGACGTTTCCTGTCTTCCGGATGTGTTAGAAAAGCAATTTCAACTAATACAGCGGGCATATAATTTAATCTGAGTACATAAAAGTTTGCTTGTTTTAATCCCCGATTGTAAAGGTCGCATTTTTGCACCATACTTTCCTGAATACTGATACCTGCCTGTTGAGACTCTTCCAGAAACTGGGTTTGAGCCAGGTCGTTTAAAATATAATCGAGTTCAGACAAGCCGGAACCCGCTTTTGCTTCGAATTTAATCGCGGAATTTTCTGTTGCTTCCACTGTTCTCGCCCAATCACTTCTCGCGGCCGAGAGAAAATAAGTTTCTGCTCCGTGCATCGCTCTTTTGTTAGGCGCCGCGTTGCAGTGTATTGAAACAAAAAGGTCCGCTTTCGCGGAATCGGCAATTTTTGTCCTATCTTTCAAAGGAATAAAGACATCTTCTGTTCTTGTCATTATTACATTAAAACCATTTTTGGTGAGCTTGGAAGCTATTTTCTTTGAAGCCTTTAATACAATATCTTTTTCTTTGTAATTTCCGTGAACTGCTCCGGGGTCCTTCCCTCCATGCCCTGGATCTATTACAATAGTTTTAAGTGTTCTTTCTTTAAATGTTTTGACCTTAATATTTAACAACTTGCCATCCCTTACAGCATCCATTGCAAAGTCATCTTTTACTTTAAAACGAAATTTGATAAAACCATCACCCTTTTCAAATTTAACATCTTCTATTAAACCTTTAGGAGAAAGATCCAGGATATTCGTATTGTATATAGGATCGAATATAACTAAAACCCATTCATCTTTAACTTTATTAAAAAGATGTTTTAAGGTTGGGGAGCACTCAATCTCAAAAACAGTCATAGAAGGAGTTACTTTCCACGCGGTTTTAAATATATTAACCTTTGTCCCCACATCGAGTATTCCTTGATTAAACTTGGCTTCCATATCCATAAGGCTACCGAGTATAAGAGGTAGAGAAGAAACGGGAACAAATAATTTTCCTCCTTTTTTTACCGGAGGTGTTTCCAGCTGGTATATGTTCTGATTTACTTTTATAAAAGGATTATCCGGCATAAAAGAAACGATATTCTCTTTTTGGACGGTTAAAATTTGTGTGCTTAAGTCCCAATAATAGGAAACATCCATCTCCTCAAGCATTGGACTGCTTTTTATGTATTTGTTTCCCCCTATGTTATATTCCTGGAAAGTGTATATCTTCCCGGATAAATTAACACTCAAAGAAAGCATTAGGAAAATCATATATATTTTTTCATCTCCCTTCTTTGCTCTTTTTCTATTATTTTTCTTTTTTTCTCATATTCTTTCTTACCTTTGGCAAGAGCCAAAGTGATTTTGACAAAGCTTTTCTTTATAAATACTTCAAGAGGGACTAAAGTCAATCCTCTGGTTTTTAACTTTCCGTCTATTTTCCTAATTTCGCTTTTATTTAAAAGAAGCTTTCTATCTCTTTTTGCCTCGAGGACTTCCCCAGCTTTTTCGTATGGAGAAATATGCATATTAAAAAGAAAGATTTCTCCGTTTACAACCTGTGCGAAAGCGTCAGAAAGGCTAACCTTACCCATACGTATCGATTTTACTTCTGATCCTTTTAAAACAATACCGGCTTCATAAGTCTCAAAAATATGATAGTCGAATTTAGCTTTTTTGTTTTTTGCAATTACTTTCATTATACTCGAATTCCACTTGACTTATTCTCCATATTTAATATATTTTTATACAATGAATAAGATGATTTTTCCACTGTTTGCAATAATAGTATTATGTTTTTTTAATTGTGCAAGGCAGACTGTAAAAAAAACGGTAACTAAAGAAGACCTTTTAGTAAATATTACCTCCTGGCAGACTCAAATAAGTCAAAAAAGCGGTACGGGGGAAATGACTGTATCTGAACCAGATAAGCGTTTTTCCTCCTATTTCTCTTTCAAGTATGATGTTAATGAGGGAATACTAAGAGGTGAATTATTGGGATCTTTTGGAATGTTACTCGGTTCTTTTTATTTTTCTGAAGATTCAATTTCTATACAAGATAAAGATGGGAAACAGGTAAAAAAGGAAGTCCTATCTCTATTCGAAGAAAATCCGGATGCTTCTTTGAACCGGTTTTTGATGTGGGATATACCTGTTTTATCAAACTCCGAAATGATTCCTTTGGATGACGGATGGCTTCTTTCGGGAAACGGGATTGAGGTTTTCTTCTCTCGTGATATCAGGCCAACCCGGGTGGTGCTTTATAGAGAAAACAAAATAGTTATTGACTACTCGGATTTCCGAATGCAGCAAGGAATTGCCTCTCCTTTTAAAATCAAAGCAAAACCGGCTGGGAAAAGTTTAGAGATTGAATTCAGAAAAATAGATTTAGAATGACTTTTTTTATAGTAATACTATTTCTTACAGGACAAAATTACGTAAATCCGGAAGTCCAAGATGTGAGAAATTTCTCGGCAAATACACTTAAGAGTTCATTCGAAAATACTTTAGCCAGAACAACATCTTTCGAAGGCCTTTCCAAGCTCGATCATCGTTTGCTATCAAAAGACCTTTTCAAAGAAAGCGAAGCAGTTGAAGAGAAACTGATAGGGATTGTAAGAAAGGATAACGAATACATTAATTCCGCTCTGGCTAACAAATACTTAAACTGGGGTATCGAAGATCTTAAAGAAGGTAATATTAAGAAAGGTAAAAGAGAATTGGTTTTTGCCAGCAAACTCGATCCTTCAAACAGACGAATTCTTTTAACAATAGTTAAAACACGTTTTCCCAATTTAATTCAAACGACCGGAAATTTATGGGTTTATTTCTCAAGTTTCAGATATCTAAATAATAAGGTTTTCTTGGTCAAAAGTTTGATCCTTTTTTTAATTCTGTTCTCTTTCTGGGTCTTATTGGCAACCATCGGAGCCAGTATTGTTTTTTCTCTAACTTATATTACAAAGTGGATACAGAGAAAAGTTAATTTAAACGGACTATGGATAGGAGCAATACTGTTTGCGATGTTTGTATGGCTGCCGTTGCAATATGTGTTTCTAATAATAGTAGCAATCTCACTATTGAAAATGAACAAAACAAATTTAATTAAAAGCGCTGTTATCTTATTTGTGCTTCCGTTTCTACTTTCATATTCGTATATTATAAGTAAGAGCTTTAATCCGAGCAGTTACCTCTATAAAGAATTTAAAGCGCGTTCAAATCCTTATGCTTATGATCTCGATTATCCCGTAACACCTTATGGTTATTCGATAAAAGCAATCCAGAAAGCAAAGAAAGGAGATTTTTCCGCGGCAAAAGAATTTCTTGAGAAAGGATATAATATGAGAAGGGATGTCAATTACCTGGAAAACTTGTGTTCCGTTTATTACGCTGAAGGAGATACTGTTAAAGCCCTGAATATGTGTGACAACATTATCCTTGAATATCCTGACAATCAAATAGCGCATATTACTACTATAAAAACACTTTTCGATCAGCTTAAATTCGATGAAGCGGATGCTCATATGAAAAAAAGCGGTTTTAGATCTTCAGATATATCTAATAAAGAGCTTCCAATATATAATTATCCTCCGGTCAGTTGGCTTTATAAATATATTTTTGTTCCCAGGGGATTATTTAAGACTCTTGCAGAAAAAAAATTATATTTTATTATGATAATAGCATTTTGTCTTTTTATAATTACTTTTTTTAAAAAGGAAGAAGCCCGTTACTGTCCAATCTGTAAAAGTTATATATTAGAAGACAGAAAAGATGAAAATTTATGTATGCTTTGTTCTACAAAACTGTCGTTAACTAAATCAAAAAGTATAAGGGAGAGACTAAAAAGACGCATATTAGCTAAAGCTATTAAAATTGACAAATTAACTAATATATTTATGAGTATTATAATCCCGGGAAGTGCCCATATTTACAAAAAAAAGCATCTTCAGGGTATCTTTATATGTTTCTTTGTAGCCATATTTATCTTGATTTTTTTGTATTCAATATTCTCCGAACCCGCAGAAAGTTTAAAATACAAGAGTTACATTGGCAATAATATGTTTAAAACTTCTTTGATAGTTTTCTATTCAATCCTAATGTTCTCAAGTTGGAGGTTAGAGCCATATGGAAATGGAAGGTAGCATACAGGAATTCTCAGTACCTGAAATATTGCAGTTTTTATCTCTGCATGAAGCGGATGGCGTACTCAAACTTAAATCGGGAAAAGAAGAAGTTCACTTTGGATTTAAACACGGAAAACTCACAGATGCCCTGCATAAAGGAGAGCAACTATTCCACTCTATAAGCGAATATGTTCAAAGAACGGGTATGATTCCACCCGCGACAATTAAAAAATATATGGAAAGAGCTAAGGAAGCCGGGATATCTTTACTTGAACTTATTGAAAAAGGAGAGATTTTATCAACAAAAGAAATTGAAAGAATCATCGCGTTTAAAATTCAGGAAACGACCTGCGAAGCTTTAACCTGGAACTTGGGCAGATATTCATTTGAAGCCGGAAAAAAACTTTACCAACATTCTATTTTCTCAGTTGAAATCGAACCTAACAACCTTGTTATGGAAGCTATGCGTAGAATAGATGAATGGCCTTTAATTGAACAGGCATTGCCGGATGAAGATATAGCCTTAAGGAAAAAGGAGGAAGCTGAAATTGAAGTAGATTTAGGACAGGATGAGAAAATCATTCTGGACAAAGTCGAGGGAGATATTGCTCTAAGTGAACTGGTCGGAATATCCGGTATTGGAAAATTCAGAACCTATAATTCCGTATATAAGCTTACAGAGATAGGCCTAATCGAGAAAATAAAAACAAAAGGGAAAAAGAAAAAACAAGTTAAAACAACTTTCGTTAAAAAGCAGGGAATCTCATTTCCTATAGATTTGAAAACAGCCTTACTGTATGGATTTATTATTATCCATATTTTCTTTCTGTTTAAATTTAGAGTAAATGATATAGGAGACAATTTAAAAAACATAAAAAATCTATTTAAGGATCATTCCAGGATAGAAACTATATTACCTCTATCCATGGAAAATGAATAAAAAAGGGAACATTAACTATAACTAAAAAGGGAGGGAAAATGAGTAAAGATGATAAAAAAACTATAATAAAAGCCAGAAAGAAGGATATAGATGACGGTAAGAGTTTGGCCTGGTTGTCTTATTTGGGAGTATTTCTTCTTATTCCATTATTGGTGAACCCGGAAAATTCTTTCTGCAAACATCACGTAAAGCAGGGTATCGTGATACTGGCGCTTTGGATTATCGTTGCGATATTAAGTCCTTTTATAAGAGTGCTTGATTCGCTTGCGTTTTTAGCCTTAGCTGTTATTGCTATTATGGGGATCATACATGCTCTTAATGGTAATTACTGGAAGGCACCGCTCGGTTTATATCAATTATCGCAGAAAATCAATATTTAAATAAAAAGTGAGGTTGAAATGAGCGAAGAAAAGGCTTTCAAGGAATGGATAGATAAAATAGCTAAAAGTATTCCGGGATTTAAAGGGTACTATAAAAAAGAAGAGCGGAGGGAAATAGACCAGCTTTTACGAGAAAAGATCGCAAACAGTCTTAAAGCTATTAAAAATGTCCTTAATGAGAAAGGGCAGTTAGTAACAAAATCCGGGGACCTAAGCCCCATGGATGAAATTGCCAGAGTTGATAAAAAACTGGAGAAATTAAGTGATTCGATACGATACGCGGATTACGGTTATAGCGGTTTTTTCGACCAGAAAGAAATATCTGAAAACACTCTTCGCTCTATTTACAATGCCGATTCAGACTTAATGGAATGGGCTCGGACTTTTACGTCTGGTTCTACTTTAGATACCGATCTTGATGAAATATCGGAAAATATAAAGACAGGATTTGATTTGTTAGAAGAGCGTTCTAAAATTATAGAGGAGGCTTAAAATGGGATTATTTCTTGAGGTTATTGAATTTTTAGATGACGAAGGCAATCAGGTTGTACACAGAGTGCCTGAAGAAGGGTCTGCCGAGACATCTATCGGCAGCCAATTAGTTGTAAGAGAAAACCAATCTGCTATTTTTTTCCGTGACGGAAGAGCTCTCGATACTTTTGGTCCGGGTAGACATACACTAACCACGGCAAACCTTCCTCTAATAAAAAAGCTTATAGGGGCAGCTTTTGAGGGTAAAAGTCCCTTCCGCACCGAAGTATATTTTGTAAACAATAAGGTTTTCACGAACGCGAAGTGGGGAACGCAGGAACCCATTCCGTTTAGAGACAAAGAAATAAAAATGATAAGAATAAGAACAAACGGAATATATTCATATAAGGTTAACGATCCGCGTCTTTTTATAAATAAAATTGTAGGCACCGAAAATATTAAAGACAGGGATGAAGTAGAAAATTTCTTTAAGAATGTAATAATCTCCAGATTAACCGACTTTCTCGGAGAGACTTATTCTACTATCTTCGATCTTGCTAGAGATTACGATGAACTCTCTGCGGGTGCTAAATCCAGAATTTATGAAGATTTTGATAAATACGGACTCGAATTAAGAGATTTTTACATAAGATCTATAACTCCGCCTCCGGAAGTGCAAAAAATGATTGACGAACGTTCGGGTATGGGTGTGGTCGGTGATTTAAATCAATTTACGCAGTTTCAGGCAGCAAAAGCCCTTAGAGATGCCGCTTCCCAGGAAGGTGGCGCGGCAGGAACGGGGGTAGGCGTTGGCGCCGGTATTGGTATGGGAGCCATGATACCCGGAATGATGCAGAATGCTGCAAAAGGGCAAAATGCGGGAGAAACTCCTTCCGGAGAAACTTGCCCGAATTGCGGAAAGCCGCTGCCGGAAAATTCAAAGTTCTGCCCGGACTGCGGAGCAAAAGTAGGAGAAAGAACATTTTGTAAAAAATGTGGTAATGAGATACCAAAAGGGGCAAAATTCTGTCCCGAGTGTGGGGAAAAACAATAAATACTCTGAATGGAAATCAGATGTCCTCAATGTGATGCGGTAATAAAAACTGGGATAGAGCATAAAGTCGTTAAGTGTCCTTACTGTAATACTAATTTATACTTCGAAAAAAACACAGTATTAACAAAAGAGTCGATAAAACCCAATATCGATTCGCGGGTAGCTGAAAACCTGCTTCATAATGAAACAGGTAAAAAACTAAGAGTGGAACTCGAATATTTCCCTTTTTATCGAATACAAGAAGATAATAAAACATCCTTTTTTCCCGGTAAAAAGACCGATATAATAGGGATCAACCATTATATTCCCCAGGGAGATAGAATAACCCTTGAAACTAAAGTATCCCCCCCTGAGTTTACGATGGAGGAAATCCTTGAAAAAATTGAAGGGAAAGAGAGGAAAAAATCTATAGGACTTCTTTACGTACCGTTTTTTAAAGCAGAAGACGATTACGTCTTTTACTATGTCGATGCCGCAAAGGGAACTATACTCGCTAATAAAATAATAGAAAAGAAAGCACACGCGAAAAATCATTACTCTTTTGCTTTACTTTCCTTCGGTATCATAGCACTGGTATCTTTGCTTTTTCCTACTTTACCTTTTAAAATAATTTCCGTAATTACAATTACATTTCTGTTATGGTACTACGATCGTGGAAAACAAAATGGCTGATAATACACTTGCTGTAATTGCTTTTTCCTGTCCGAACTGCGGAGCCGAAATAGATGTTATTGAAGGTTATACCAATACAAGATGCGAATTTTGTGATAGCAATTTTTTAATAACAAAGAAAATCGGCGCTCCGAGAATTTTCGCCAGGCCCAAAATAAGTAAGCCGAAAAAAATTTTAAGACAAAGATTCGGAAGGAATGTTCAAGTAATAGATGTTTCTCTTATTTATGTTCCTTTTATAAAGGTTAGTTCGGAAATAATAGGTTGTTTGGGAGGCTATAAAAAAGGCGTTGTGGTACAGGAGCCTACTTACAACGATTCCGGCATGAATATCGATACAATAAATGTTACCCGTACAGTCGGCGAAAAAAGAGTTAAAAAAAGGATAAGACGTATTCTGGAAGTAAAATTGGACCCTTCCGAATTTTATCGTTATGGTATAAATAGGGTAACTACCGAAGGAAAGAAATTCGAGGTTTATGACGATGAGCTTCTGCATAGATACGGAGATGTTTTTGATTTACCTTTACCAGTCAATGAATACCTGGATAAAGCTTCGGAAATGCTTATAAAAGAAATAATATACGATTACAGAGATTTTGATAAATTCGAGCATTACCTGAGAGCGATAAAGAAAAAAGCTATTATTTACTTTAATCCTATTTTTTTCTCGCGACTCGAAGTAAACGGAGATTTTTACACATATTCCTTCGATGCTGTGAACGGTAAGGCTCTTGTAAAAGATAAGAAAAAAGATAAACAAAAAGAAAGTAAAAAAGTTTTTGTCGGATTAAATACATTATACGGAATTATAGGCGCGACCGGTATTATTCTCTCTCTTATCTCTTCTTCGGTGGGTCGCGGAGCAGCTTTTGTCCTTGCTTTGTTTGCGGGATTTTTTCTTTGGTGGTTACAATATGGGAATGATTGATATTAAGCTTATACCATTACGTTGTCCGGATTGTGGTCAGGATATCGAAAGCGGAGAAGATGATCTGGTGCATTTTTGTTCTAACTGCGGTGGCGGGTTTGAGGTCCTTCAGGACAAACTTAAAAAAGTAAACGTCATTTTTGCGAAACCAAAAGAAGAGTTTGCGAGTAAAAAATTGTATTATCTGCCGATGTGGCAGATTTTAAGTGGAATTTCCGTTAAAAAGAAGCATAATATAGATGTAAGTCAGCTACCTAAGGAAATTTTAGCCAACGAACGATTTGCCAGTCTTTTTTCAGAATTACTTAATAAAGAAAAGCCTATTGAAAAAATGATTTTCTTTGTTCCGGCGTTTGGAGTTACAAACCGTTATCAGTTGATGGATCAACCGGGTTTGCAGTTCACGGTAAATCCTCCGAAGTTGGAAAGTGATTCTCCTAAAGATATGGTTGGAGCCGAATACTCTCTGGAAGACGCGATCGAGCTCGCAAAAGATATGTTTCTTTCAATCCAATATCAAACGGATACGGGGCTTATGGGGCTTAAGGGTTCGGATATAACATTCGATTACAAAAAAGCCAGAATCGCGGGGATCCCTTTTTACGAGGAAAAAGGGATGCTCGTGGATTCGTTAGAGGGATATAAAATATTCAAAAATGGGTTGAAGGTATGGGAGAGGATTAAATCGAAACTCGAAAAAAACTAATTTTCACACGGAGCCACAGAGGACACAGAGCCCACTACACACACCACTTTTGATATTATTGTTTAAAACTTTCAACCTCCCAACAAATTGATCTCACACAGAGCACGGAAATTTTTTGTTACAATTCAACTGTTCAACAATTAATCATTTGACTAAATTTGCATGTAAGATACGTGGAACTTGTAGTTGCTAAATAATATCGTCATTAAGAGTTTCGTTTCTCACTTTACCCGCGAGAAGCAATCGCTCAATTCCTTGGTAGAAAAAGTTTGCATAATATAATCCTAACTTTACACTTTTGTCCCGGACAAAAGTGTAAAGTTAGGAAAAACCCGACACCCTAAAAAACCTGATACTGTTGATAAGTCGACTCCTCATAGGTAGGATTGGTAGATAGGGTTTTTAAAATAAAAGAATTAAAAGAGATGCTATTTCAATTCCTCATAGGTAGGATTGGAAGAAGAAGAAAAACTAAAAGCCCGAGGAACGTATCTTGATTTCAATTCCTTATAGGTAGGATTGGAAGTCTTCTGATACCTTTTGGGTTCGCAGATTGAACTCCATTTCAATTCCTCATAGGTAGGATTGGAAGTAGCAAGTCCAACAACCCCTAAACATACAAACATAAGTTTCAATTCCTTATAGGTAGGATTGGAAGGATTATATCTGGCTTTCCTATATCTTGAATCCTCAGTTTCAATTCCTTATAGGTAGGATTGGAAGTATCCCGAAATTGGTTTTAAAAGTATCGTGGATAGTAGTTTCAATTCCTTATAGGTAGGATTGGAAGTATTGGTAGTTTTCATGATAGGATGTAACGAATCGGGTTTCAATTCCTTATAGGTAGGATTGGAAGTGTTTACCGCCTTACAAGCAAGAGGACAACAATTCACGTTTCAATTCCTTATAGGTAGGATTGGAAGGGAAATATTCACACAAAGATATGTCTCTTGATCCCATATTTCAATTCCTCATAGGTAGGATTGGAAGAGTGAAAAAAGCGAAAGAAGAACAGACTTATAGGATATTTCAATTCCTCATAGGTAGGATTGGAAGGACAGTCAAGCAAAGTTTCTTTTCCGTATATGATCATTTCAATTCCTCATAGGTAGGATTGGAAGTAAATGCTCAATTTTATAACAGGCTCGGCGTATTCTCATTTCAATTCCTCATAGGTAGGATTGGAAGCATGCGTGTTTGTGTATGGGTCATCTGGTAAGGATTATTTCAATTCCTCATAGGTAGGATTGGAAGAATTAATAAGGCTTGTGATAGTGCAGGTGTATATAAATTTCAATTCCTCATAGGTAGGATTGGAAGTAAATGCTCAATTTTATAACAGGCTCGGCGTATTCTCATTTCAATTCCTCATAGGTAGGATTGGAAGTTTGTAGGTTTTCCTGTAAGTCAAGCCTCTAACGCTATTTCAATTCCTCATAGGTAGGATTGGAAGATTGCTTTCTTGGAGCAAATGTTTCATCTCAACGACATTTCAATTCCTCATAGGTAGGATTGGAAGTGAACCCATATCATAACCTAAAGTATTATTTTCTGGATTTCAATTCCTCATAGGTAGGATTGGAAGCTATATTTATGCAACTGATAACAGGTCTATTCAGACATTTCAATTCCTCATAGGTAGGATTGGAAGACCCAATAATATTATATATAATAGAAACTGGTTTGATATTTCAATTCCTCATAGGTAGGATTGGAAGTTTCGAGTGCCGGATCGATTCGTGTTCCGAATCGGAAATTTCAATTCCTCATAGGTAGGATTGGAAGCGATTATAACTGGACTGATACCGATAAGTGTACCAAGATTTCAATTCCTCATAGGTAGGATTGGAAGAATCTTAACAACAGGTGATTTCTATGAACCACAACAATTTCAATTCCTCATAGGTAGGATTGGAAGGAGAATTTATTTGTGGGGAGAAAAGGGGTTCATAAAAATTTCAATTCCTCATAGGTAGGATTGGAAGCCATACCTTCTGCCATCCTATCCCCAATCATTGAAATTTCAATTCCTCATAGGTAGGATTGGAAGCAATATTAGCAACATTGACCAATGTATCGCTCTCAAATTTCAATTCCTCATAGGTAGGATTGGAAGTTTTGCCCTTGTTCTTGCCACACTAAACATAGTACAATTTCAATTCCTCATAGGTAGGATTGGAAGCAAGATGCCAACCGAAAGAATCGATAGGAAATCGCAATTTCAATTCCTCATAGGTAGGATTGGAAGCAAAACAGGGAGCAGGAAGTCGCGGATATAAGCAGAATTTCAATTCCTCATAGGTAGGATTGGAAGCTATGAAATAATCTGTTGTAGTTGTAACCATTATAAATTTCAATTCCTCATAGGTAGGATTGGAAGAAGAATGAAACTTTGACATTATTGGATACTATTGACGAATTTCAATTCCTCATAGGTAGGATTGGAAGCGTTTCGGAGGTAATGATGAGTAAAGAATATTTAAAGATTTCAATTCCTCATAGGTAGGATTGGAAGTCTCTTTTCCCTATCTCGCAAATCAACTCTTTTTGAATTTCAATTCCTCATAGGTAGGATTGGAAGTATTCCCACAACAGAGAATACAGGTTGAACGGATTGATTTCAATTCCTCATAGGTAGGATTGGAAGGTAAAGGAATTAACGGAGTCGCTTTATCAAGTTCGATATTTCAATTCCTCATAGGTAGGATTGGAAGTGGGCGGACTCTGCTCTTTACGCCGACAGTACAGGCATTTCAATTCCTCATAGGTAGGATTGGAAGTAAAATGCCTGGAGAAGTCTTTACCTTTACAACTACATTTCAATTCCTCATAGGTAGGATTGGAAGCAATAACATAATCGTAATTAATAGCAATTATTTCAGATTTCAATTCCTCATAGGTAGGATTGGAAGTCCTGTAATGTGCGATAGGTGAGCCATGAGAGCCAGATTTCAATTCCTCATAGGTAGGATTGGAAGCGTCTATTAGCCCGTATCATTAGGCGTCCCATAATGGATTTCAATTCCTCATAGGTAGGATTGGAAGTGATGCAAGATAATCGGAACCATCGCCTCCTAGCATATTTCAATTCCTCATAGGTAGGATTGGAAGGGGAATTGTGCAATCACAACTGCCTGTATTGCTTCATTTCAATTCCTCATAGGTAGGATTGGAAGTTTGAAAAACACTATGATACACCATACAGTTCTTAATTTCAATTCCTCATAGGTAGGATTGGAAGTAAATCCTTCCTTATATGCTTCATCCTTTAATACCATATTTCAATTCCTCATAGGTAGGATTGGAAGTCGTCTGATTTTACCCAATACGCAATCCCACCTTCCTGATTTCAATTCCTCATAGGTAGGATTGGAAGCATTATCTCATATTTCTTACTTTGTCTGTCAATCGGATTTCAATTCCTCATAGGTAGGATTGGAAGCAAAGAACAAGAAGAGTATGAAGAACAAATTTTGAATTTCAATTCCTCATAGGTAGGATTGGAAGTGGATGAAATGGGAGAACTATACAAGGCTATTCCATTTCAATTCCTCATAGGTAGGATTGGAAGTGTGTATCCTCATCTTCATACAGCCCTCCTGGTCTCTGATTTCAATTCCTCATAGGTAGGATTGGAAGGAAGAACTTTAAATTTCTTATAAGCCTTAAAGAGATATTTCAATTCCTCATAGGTAGGATTGGAAGCAAAACAGGGAGCAGGAAGTCGCGGATATAAGCAGGATTTCAATTCCTCATAGGTAGGATTGGAAGCTTATTTCTTCTGCTATATCTCTTATGATCTTTAAAATTTCAATTCCTCATAGGTAGGATTGGAAGGCGTGTTTGTGTATGGGTCATCGGATGAGGATTCGGATTTCAATTCCTCATAGGTAGGATTGGAAGATGATGGTTAATATAAATCATGTTATAGTATCAGGAATTTCAATTCCTCATAGGTAGGATTGGAAGGATGATATTAAACAAGCCTTATACGATGATGTCGAATATTTCAATTCCTCATAGGTAGGATTGGAAGGAGTTCCGCTATAAGTCTCTTGACCTTCCAGGCAGGATTTCAATTCCTCATAGGTAGGATTGGAAGCATCTATTCACAGTTCACCACCAATCCACAAGCCATATTTCAATTCCTCATAGGTAGGATTGGAAGCAGATTACACTTCTTACCCTCGTTTAAATCCCCGGATTTCAATTCCTCATAGGTAGGATTGGAAGAACCAATTTTTGCCATAAGGAAGCTACCATATAATATTTCAATTCCTCATAGGTAGGATTGGAAGCGCTCTCTCCGCGTCTGGGCTATATATTTGTTTCATATTTCAATTCCTCATAGGTAGGATTGGAAGTTGCTTAATGATTTTCATTTACCGGCAGGTTCCGGGATTTCAATTCCTCATAGGTAGGATTGGAAGAGGCGCGTATCTAAATCCCAAACGAAGAGCTAAAAGCTATTTCAATTCCTCATAGGTAGGATTGGAAGCACAAGAACAGGAATCGACAGATGAGCCTTATATTCATTTCAATTCCTCATAGGTAGGATTGGAAGTATTGATAACATATCCCCCTTTTCTCCCATGTAATTATATTTCAATTCCTCATAGGTAGGATTGGAAGTAGACCCTAAAAACAGTGAAGAAGATAAGCAAAAATGGATTTCAATTCCTCATAGGTAGGATTGGAAGCCCTTAAGCCAGTTGTTGTTCTTACGAATTATTTACATTTCAATTCCTCATAGGTAGGATTGGAAGTAATCCATTTCTAACTTGTTCTATACCAAAAGATTTATTTCAATTCCTCATAGGTAGGATTGGAAGCATCAAAATTATACGCTCTTAAACCATCAGTTCCCCATTTCAATTCCTCATAGGTAGGATTGGAAGAAGAAAATAATCGTAAACGGTGAGGAGAGGTTTTTGTGTATTTCAATTCCTCATAGGTAGGATTGGAAGAAAGGGAGAAGGATTCTGGTATAAGGCATTATGCACAATTTCAATTCCTCATAGGTAGGATTGGAAGTGACAGAGAGATTAACCCTTCCGACCTCGTGCATAAAGATTTCAATTCCTCATAGGTAGGATTGGAAGAAGGAAAACAATACAGGATAACCTACAAGAAGACAGATTTCAATTCCTCATAGGTAGGATTGGAAGAATGTATTTGAAAGCCTGGATAGTTCTCCCTTCTAAATTTCAATTCCTCATAGGTAGGATTGGAAGACGAATTGCCTTTCTGATGTCCAATAACCATACCGAATTTCAATTCCTCATAGGTAGGATTGGAAGAAAACAATAATCCGGTGTAGCATAGAACTTATTCGAATTTCAATTCCTCATAGGTAGGATTGGAAGGGAGAAGGAATGAACAATAGAATAGAGAAATTCCAGGATTTCAATTCCTCATAGGTAGGATTGGAAGTACGAACTTTTACCCTTGATGAGCGAGATAAAAAAGCATTTCAATTCCTCATAGGTAGGATTGGAAGAAAATTTATGTCCTCAACGAGTGGGCTTCTATTCAATTTCAATTCCTCATAGGTAGGATTGGAAGTTACAATATTGGCATGGCTTATAAACAGTAGTTTGATATTTCAATTCCTCATAGGTAGGATTGGAAGCAACTAAATTAAGTTATCATACAGGCGGTGGAACCAGATTTCAATTCCTCATAGGTAGGATTGGAAGCATTACAATCAAGAAACATTAATAGACAATATTGAAATTTCAATTCCTCATAGGTAGGATTGGAAGAATTCTTTGCATAAATTAATTCCCAATATCAGATATATTTCAATTCCTCATAGGTAGGATTGGAAGTATATTTTGATGTTATGGTTCGCTTGGAAATTCTATATTTCAATTCCTCATAGGTAGGATTGGAAGTCTGCCATTGTTACCAGTCTTAGCGTTGCTTATAGCAAATTTCAATTCCTCATAGGTAGGATTGGAAGTATACCTGTATGCGGGTCTTTACTTGTTAATGGTGATTTCAATTCCTCATAGGTAGGATTGGAAGGGGTAAATTTATTTTTTTTCTAATAGAAAATAAAAAATTTCAATTCCTCATAGGTAGGATTGGAAGTTTTCATTGTTTTCGTTGTGGTGTCTCTGGATCTATATTTCAATTCCTCATAGGTAGGATTGGAAGAGATGTTGGAAAAAGATGGTCATGCTAAGGTTATAAATTTCAATTCCTCATAGGTAGGATTGGAAGGGAGTTTAGCGTTCATTGATTGCCTTCCTCATCGAAATTTCAATTCCTCATAGGTAGGATTGGAAGTCAACCTTTTCACTGTCTTGCAACAAACATTAAGAAATTTCAATTCCTCATAGGTAGGATTGGAAGTTTCAGGTCCTTCAATTATGCTTCCTTCAAATAATGATTTCAATTCCTCATAGGTAGGATTGGAAGATGGATAAGTTCTGATGACGCTTATTCGTTTGAAAATTTCAATTCCTCATAGGTAGGATTGGAAGTATCATCTTTTTTCCTTTTTATCCTTCCTCATCGAAATTTCAATTCCTCATAGGTAGGATTGGAAGGTAGAAGTATCCTCCGCATTCGCTGCAATAGTTCTGATTTCAATTCCTCATAGGTAGGATTGGAAGTAAAGTTCGCAGATAGGTTAGTCAATTTAACGAGAAATTTCAATTCCTCATAGGTAGGATTGGAAGGTGTCTGTAAGGACTTGCCGGAAAAGGATAAGAACATTTCAATTCCTCATAGGTAGGATTGGAAGGGTAAAGCTTCCGATTATCTTGCATCAGAATATCACATTTCAATTCCTCATAGGTAGGATTGGAAGTCAGAATGCCTTAGCGTCAGCCTTCTTCTTAATATTGATTTCAATTCCTCATAGGTAGGATTGGAAGCGGACTCATTCTAAAAACTCAGGAGATACAATTTACTATTTCAATTCCTCATAGGTAGGATTGGAAGAAAGTTCCCGGATAGATTTTAGTTTTCTTATTAAATATTTCAATTCCTCATAGGTAGGATTGGAAGATGAGCAAGGCGTGGTTGGATGATATGATAAAACAAATTTCAATTCCTCATAGGTAGGATTGGAAGTTTTGTGAAGATAAATACAAAGAGTTATATGAGAATATTTCAATTCCTCATAGGTAGGATTGGAAGGAACCCTTTTTCGCAAATAGAATCGAATAAGGAGTATTTCAATTCCTCATAGGTAGGATTGGAAGTCATCATCATAAACCTTTTGAGCCTTCCCGAATAAATATTTCAATTCCTCATAGGTAGGATTGGAAGTGTAACTCCAAGAAAGGGGAAAAGATAATCAAAGGATTTCAATTCCTCATAGGTAGGATTGGAAGTCCCGATTTGGAGCTTACAATCGGTCGGTATGATGTATTTCAATTCCTCATAGGTAGGATTGGAAGAGTTAAAGAAACGAAAGAAGAAAGTGACAAAGAGGTAGATTTCAATTCCTCATAGGTAGGATTGGAAGACAACCTCAAGAATAAGGTGATTCTCAGGGATGAAAATTTCAATTCCTCATAGGTAGGATTGGAAGAGAAAAAAGGCAAGTATTCCCAGCTATTGAAAAGTATTTCAATTCCTCATAGGTAGGATTGGAAGTTTATATACAAGAGATTGTCGCCAAGCCCCTAAAGGATTTCAATTCCTCATAGGTAGGATTGGAAGCGATCGATTGTGTCGATACCCCTAAAAAGCAAAATGATTTCAATTCCTC
>Ga0307421_1000076_pt1 | contig 55672 bp, 51 predicted proteins | sample SalMarWE160270MG_FD_202163 | JGI IMG/M metagenome (GOLD analysis project Ga0307421, IMG submission 202163) | Salt marsh sediment microbial communities from the Plum Island Ecosystem LTER, Massachusetts, United States - WE1602-70 | ecosystem: Environmental > Aquatic > Marine > Intertidal zone >... | reverse complement strand
GGCTGGGCGGTGGGTCGGCGGCGCTGAGCCGCCGGTCGAGCGCTACGACGACCGCTCTTTCACCACGGTCGGGATGTGGAGCCGACGCAGGGCCCGCAGCCCGGGCCATCCCGAGATCAGCGCCACCACCACAATGGCCAGACCGGCAAAGGCAAAGGTCGCCGGACGCACGTACAGATCGAAGGCGAACATGTCACTCTCGAAACTCCCCCAGAAGAAGGCCGACAGGTAGTACCCGGCGACGAGGCCAAAGGGAATTCCCGCCACCGCCACGATGAGGTTCTCGGCGGTGATGAGACGCGACACCGTGCTCCGCTTCGTTCCCACCGCCAGCAAGGTTGCCACTTCCCGGGACCGTTCGGCAATGTTCACCGTCATGGCATTGAAGATGAGGGCAAATGCCATGGCCGCGCCGAACACGAGCATGATGCCGACAAACCCGTAGAAGAGCATCATGTAGCGGTTCATGACGTCGTAGAGGGCATCGGCATCCTCGAAGGCGGCCACGTCGGGCAACTCGGTGATAGCTTGTCGCACCACGGCCGCATCGGCCCCCTCGGAGTAGCGCACCAGAGCCGAGGTCACCCGCAGCGACCCGCCGAGCTGCGCTGCGGCGTATTGGCGACTCGTATAGGCAAAGGTGCCGAGCGGCTCGTCGACAAACCCGGCCACCGTGCCCTCGACGGTGATGCCCAGCGGGGCCACCGTTACCCCGACCACGTCCCCCGCCTCGATGCCCAGCTCGGAGCCGAGCGCCTTGCCGAGCAGCAGCCCCTCATCGGGCAGTTCGATCCAGGAGCCGTCCACGGAACGGAAGTTGTGCATCTCGGTGCCGGCTTCGAGAGCCACCAGGACCGTGTCGTAGGTTCTGTCTCCGGCCGTCACCGTCACCGGCGCCTCCAGTGCCGGCTCGGCTGCGGCCACGCCGGGAACCGCCTCGAGAGCGGCGACCTCTTCGATGCCCACCGGCGCGGCAAAGTACACCACGGCATCTTCCTGAGAGATCTGCACGAACTGGAGATCCAGAAGGTGCTCGACCGTGTCGATCATGCCCCAGGACACCAGCACCAGCACCAGGGAGAGCACCACACCAAACATGGTGTAGAGGGTGCGCCGCGGGTTGCGCTCGATTCCGCGGAACGCCATCCGCCAGCGGATGGGAAGCCGCCGCAGCGGCGGCAGCAGGCGCTCGGCGATGCTGACCCGGCCGCGACCCGCCGGCGTCTCCCCTCGCATGGCCTCTGCCGGCCGAATACGAGAGGCAACCAGAGCAGGCGCCAGCGCGGCCAGAAGAGTGGCCAAGACACCGATGAACACCCCGGCGGCAAGCGTCGTGGGATGGAACTCGATGAGGGTGACCGGAACGGAGAGCATCCCGGTGTAGAGACGGGTGATAACGCCGGCGAGGAACACCCCGAGCACGGCGCCGGGCACAGCCCCGATCAGGCCGGGAATCCAGCCGTAGCCGAGGTAGTGCCGCAGCACCTGGCCCCGGGTGAAGCCGTTGGCCAGCATGCCGCCGATGTGCGGCCGCTGGGCATAGACAAAACGGCTGATCATCACGTACGAAGCCATGGCCGCGGCCACGATGAAGAGCACCGGGAACAGCAGCGCCATCTCCTCAAAACCCTTGATGTCTTCCGACAGAGCGGCATTCGACGGTTGTTCGTCGCGGGTGTACACCTGCGTCGCACCCAGGTTGCGAGCGGTGACCCCGAGTTCGACGCTCAGCGCCTCGTCGGGCTCACCGTTCTCGTAGTAGAGAACGACCTCATTGGGCGATTCAACTCCGGCCAACTCGCGGGCCAGCGACTCGCCGGTGAAAACCACCCCAAAGTTGTCCGGCGTCGTGAGGATCTCCTGGCGGCTTCGTGCCGGCCAGATGTACTCGGGCGACGACACCACACCGACGATCTCCAGCACTCGCCAGTCGGTGCCGCACAGCACTTCGACGGTACTCCCAGGGACCAGGCCGAAGTGGTCGGCCATGTGCTCCTCGACAAGCACGCCGCCGGGCCGAGCCGCATCGAGGTAGGTGCCGTCGAGCACCTTCAACTGGTTCACCGCCGGCTGCCCGGTGACGGGCAAGCCCACGGCCCGGCCCAGGAGCTTCGTCTCATCGGCACGCAGCGGGACATCGGCAATCGTCCGGGAATGTGCCGCCTCCACACCCGGTGTCTCGGCGGCAGCGGCGGCGATGGCCTCGATGTCGCCGCCGGCCACAGTGAGATTGGCAAAGTGGTACTCCGAGAACGTCGTCTCGTAGGACGCCACCAGGTTCTGGTATGAGTCGTAGGTGGCGGCGAAGATTGTCACCCCGAGAAACACCGTCACCATGACCGCGATGAACTGGGCCCGATGGCGGCCGATGTCACGGAAGAGCTTTCGGGTGAGCGGCTTCACCATGTCAGCGTCTCTGCATCCACCGGGGACTCGATGTGGCGATCCTCGACGATCTCCCCGGACCGCAGCCGTACCACACGGTCCGCCATCTCCCCTATGGCGGCATTGTGAGTCACCAGCAGCACGGTCTGGCCGTTCTCCCGGCCCAGCCGGCGCAGCAGGCCGAGTATGAGCCTCCCGGTCTCGAAATCGAGCTCGCCGGTAGGCTCATCACACAGCAGGATCGGCGGCTCTTTGGCCAGAGCCCGGGCAATGGCCACCCGCTGCTGCTCCCCTCCCGACAGCTGCGACGGGAAATGGTCGAGCCGCTCGGCCAAGCCCACCTGCTCCAGAGCCGTTCGCGCCCGCTGGGCCCCATTGCCGCGGGTCAGCTCGGCGACGAGCTCAACGTTCTCGGCAGCAGTCAGAGTGGGAATGAGATTGAAGAACTGGAACACAAAACCCACCTGGGTGCGGCGGTAGTCGACACGCGCATCGGCGCTCAGTGCCGCGAGGTCGACATCGCCGACCCGCAACGAACCCGAGCTGAGGTCGTCGATAGCTCCCACCAGGTTCAGCAGGGTCGTCTTCCCCGAGCCGCTGGGCCCGAGGATGACGGTCAGCTCCCCGTCCGGTATCTCGAGGTCCACGTCGCGCAAAGCATGGACTGCGGCCACACCTTCGCCGTAGGTCTTCCCCACTCCGTTCAGCGAAATCATCTTCTCCTCACTTCTATCTTTCTGCCATGCCGTGGAAGGCGGCCTCGACCTGCCGGGCCGTTGCCGCCCGGACGTCCTCCGACTGAATCGCCCCAACCATCACAAACATGAATAGCTGCATGATGAGCACTGAATAGAGAAGCATCGTCGCCTCCTCCAGCGGCACCGAGGAACCGGCCAGGCCACGTTTGCGGAACCCGGCCAGCAGGCCGCCAAGCTCTACCATGAGTCGGACATCCATCGCCATCAGCTCGCCCGAGATGCTGTGCCCGGACATCCCGGCAACGAACACGTCCTGCAGCAAGCGGCGGTCGAGGTCGAGCAGGAAGTCGAGGTAGACGTCGAACAGCGCCTTCACCGCCTGCACCGGGTCATCACCCGGATCGGCGAGGACGCCGGCGCTGCTCGCCGTCATCGACGCCATCCACTCGTTGAAGAGAGCCAGCAGGAGGGTGCTCTTCGATCCGAAGTAGTTGTACAGCGTCCCCACCGAGACCTCGGCCGCCCCGGCTATGTCCTCCATCGTGGTCCCGTCGAGCCCTCGAGCCTCAAAAAGCCTCCTGGCCTCCGCCAGGATCAGTTCTCTGGTGCGTTGCTTCTTGCGATGGCGCAGGCCCTCTGTCTGCAGGTTCTCCATATTTATAATCGCTATAAGTTTATAGCTTGTTCATGCCCATCTCAAGCGGTGAGAAGGATGTTTCGCCGGAGTACCGGGAGAGCACATCCTCTCCTTGGGCACGGCTCCGTCGCTCTCCCCACCCGGCCGGATCTAGGCGACGTCGCGGCGAACGGTGAAGGCGGCGGTTGGGGCGGAATCGTGCTCCGGGAGGCCGCCGACTCCTGCGGCAGCCGAGCTGGACCGGCCCGCCCGGTCTTCAGGAACCGGCGGCGGCGCCGAAGCTGAGCCTGATGGTGGCGCCCACCTCTCCAGGTTGTCCGGGGTCGCCGTCGGCGTAGTTGACTTCGACGGCAAAGTCGTCGAGGTCTATCGCCAATCCGACGGCGCGCAGCGCCTCCAGGCCCCCTGCCGCTCCTTCGGTGGCGGCACAGATCAGATCGCGCAGCTCCCCTATTCCCGTCATTTGTCTCCCCCCGCCGAGGCAATTCCGGCGGCAGAGTGGCGGGAGGCTGTCTACCCGTTGTCCCATCGCGTCGAATCTGCCCGCCCACCGTGCGCTCAGGGATCGTTTGCGGAAGAACAAACGGCGCCAAGACCGCTTCTCTGTCGGCCGATGCCGGCTCGCAGTCAGTCGAAAAGAGCGTCGGCTGCGGCCGGCCAGGGCTCTCGAGAGCCTATACGATCTTCGTAAGCCATATCGACCGACGCGGCGAGAAGCCGCCCCACCAGCACCGACAGCGAGACACCTTCGACACGAGCCCGTTCCCGAAGGGCTCGCACCACCTCCACCGGCACACGCGCCACGATCCTCTCCCGAGCCTCCATCCATTCGGCGGCCGGGCGGGGAGATCCCCAATCGATGGCTCGATCCGTCATCCTGCGCTCCCTGTGTGCGCACCCCTAGCAAACCACGCCTTGCGCGCCCTGGGTGGGATTTCCCGCGCGATGCGCGCGAGAAGTCCCAGTTTCCGCCAATCAACGAACCACGGCAGACACCCCCACGGCGTACCGGCCGCACGCCAGAAGGCCATCCTCTAGCGTTGGACGGAGGGAGACATGAAGCTGCAGAAGGGAATGCGGGTCCGGGAACTGACCAAAAAGGTCGGCCAGGTGCCGCGTCAGGGCAAGGTGCTCAGCGTGCACGGCCAAACCGTCGAGGTGGCGTGGGATGATGGTCACGTCAGCTCTCTCAGCCACGGGTTCCTGTTTCCCGTTCGTCAGAAAGGGCAGACCTCATAGGCTCAAACCGGCGCCGGCCGGCGTTCAGGCCACGCGGCAAGCTCAGCGCATGTCGCCGGCGCTGCGCCAGGCCTGACGCCAGCGCACCTTGCCGCCCTGCATCACGGCTCCGGCGTAGAGCCGCCCGGCAAGCCGGATGAAACCATAGGTGGTGACGACCACAAGCGCCATGGAGACCGCCACCTCCCAGGGAGCCGCAAAACCGCGGACCATACGCGTGGGCATACTCAGGGGTGCGGTCAAAGGCACCAGTGAAAGGACCCGCAAAGCCACCGTGTCTCCCGTCCCGGCCGAGGCGAGCGTCACGAAGTACGGGATCAGCAAGACGATATTGATGGGGAATGCCGCATTGGCCACGTTCTCGTGCGGTGCCACCAGCGACCCGGCGGCTCCGTAGACCATCGAGTACAGCGAAAAACCGAGCAGGAACCAGACTGCGACGGTGACTAATCCCAGAGCGGTCCCCTTCGGAACCTCGAAGACATCGAATATCTCGGCGGTCACGAGCAGCGAACCCACTGCGAGCACGATCTCGGCGAACCCCAGCAGACCGATGGCCGTCACCTTCCCGGTGAGAAGGTGGCGGGGATGCATGGTGCCGAGAACAACTTCGACGACACGGCTGCGCTTCTCCTCGGCGACGCCCTCCATGATCACCTGCCCAGTGACGACGATGGCCAGGAAGAGCAGGATGACGCTCAGCGCCCCCAGCAGCTGGTCGGCCTCGGAGCTTGACATCCGCGCCCTGCCCTGCGTTGCGGCTGCAGCATCCGCGATCACCATGCCGCCCGCCGCAAGCAACATGAGCACGAGCGACACGATGAGGAACCCCTTCTTTCGGGCCCGGAACTCCCGGCCCATCACCAGCAGCACGCTGCGCCACGGCTTCATCGTGTCACCGCCTCACGGAAGACCTCGGATAGTCGCGGCGGGAGGAAGGCGAACTCGACGATCTCACCGGCCTTCCGAGCCAGCGCCACCAGCTCCGCCGGGTCGCTGTCCCGATCGACCATCAGACGCACCCGGTCGGCGTTGCGCATCACGATCTCGGCTCCCCGCACGCCTTCGGCCCAATCCGTCCCTGCTCCGTCGAGCAGCACATCGACGTATCGGTGCGGCGACGCGGCTCGTAGCGCGTCGACCCGGCCCGACAGGACGACACGGCCTTCGTTGATGATGACCACGTCCTCACAGAGATGCTCCACCACGTCGAGCTGGTGGCTGGAGAAGAGCACCGCCGCCCCGTTGTCGGCTTGATCACGGAGAACCGCCGCCATCATCTCGGCGGCCACCGGGTCCAGCCCGGAGAACGGCTCATCGAGCACGAGCACCCTAGGCCCGTGCACGAGAGCGACGGTCAGCTGCACCCGCTGCTGATTGCCGTGAGAGAGGTCCTGCAGGCGGACGTGGGCACGATCCTCGAGGCCGAATTCCGCAAGAAGCCTCCCGGCGGCAGCAGTTGCATCCGAGCGATTCATGCCGTGGAGCCGCCCGAAGTAGCACACCTGGTCCAGCACCCTCATCCGGGGGTAGAGGCCCCGTTCCTCGGGCATGTACCCAAAGCCGAGCCAGGTGCTTCTGTCCACCGGCTTTCCATTCCAAGTGATGACACCGGTGTCGAGGTCGACAAGCCCAAACACCGAACGCATGGCGGTGGTCTTGCCGGCACCGTTGGGGCCCAGAAACCCCACCATCTGTCCCGGGCGAACATCAAACGAGCAGGCGTCGAGAGCAACAACGTCGCCATAACGTTTCTGCAGTCCGTCGAGTATCAGCACAGGGACCTATACAAGCGGAAACGGCGCCGGGCGGCGAGGGCCAAACGGCCGTAACACCCGGTCGGAGGCCGGAGGAGCCGGCGACGAGATTCAAGTGCACAAATCGGCGTCCTAGGTGGCGGATGCCGTTGCGGATGTACGCGCCGCCTAACTTTTGGCTACGGAAACCGTCCCCTCGGCTGTGGTGCCGTCACTGAAGTTCACCATGTAGTCGCCTTCGATGCTGCCGTCCATGCCGATCGACCCGGTCATCGTGAGAGCGGTGACACGGCCCGACGGGTCAGGAATCGCATCGGCGGTCAACCCGAACGTGCCGTCCATGGCCACATCGAGCGTGAAATCGCCTACGACCTCACTCGTGCCGGTGAGCGGCGGCTCACCCCCGATTTCAAACGTGAACGTCTCGGCCGGCGGATCGCCGATCCCGAGCACGAAGCCGCCGAGATCGACGTTCACCGTCGCCGTTGCAGTTGCGGCATCGACAAAGACCTCGGCCTCAATCGATCCGCTGGAACCGTACATGGTGTTGGACCACTCCCCCGTGTAGTCGCCGACGAGGGCCTGCGCCATCATGACGGCAACCTGTGCCGGCGAAATGGTGGTGGTCGTCTCCTCAACCACTGTGGTGGAAACAATCGTCGTGGCCTGGACCGTTGTGGTCGGTGCCTCAGTGGTTGCCGCATCGTCGTCGCCGCAGGCGACGCCCAGCAGAACCACAGCAAGGAGCAGAACCAGAAGCCTGCGCTTAGCGCTCCCTCCCTCTTGTGCACGCGCAGCCTAACCCGGCATGCCGCCGCAGCGTCGAACTAGAAACTCTCGAGCTCGGGGACCTGCCAGGCCGACGCCGTCCCCGTGATGATCCGCTCCAGCGTCATCCACACCTCCGAGCTGGAGATGTCTCCCCCTTGCACCCAGGTCCCGATCATCTCCTGCACATCCTCTCTGCCGCGCAGGCCTCCGTGGAAACCGGGGACCACGATCACCTCGACGCTCCCGTATTCGAGATCGCTGGGATTGGTGACCGCGTCGGCGAGAGGCAGGATCACCACCTCCTCGAGACCGGGCCAGTCATAGAGGGCGCGCGCCAGCTCCTCAGCGTCGCGGCGCAGCGAATCGGCAAAGGGGCCGTCGGCGGACAGTGCGATCGGTGCCAGAGAATCGATGAGCGCGGCCAAGGCCCGCAGCTGATAGCCCGTAACCATGCCCCTGCCCTCCTCGCCCGCATCGGGGTAGGTGACCCGGCCCGGCTCGACTATCGGGCTCAGCAGCATGAGCCGATCCACATCGGCGTCGGGATACCGATTGAGGAAGGCGATCGCCACCAGAGTCCCCTCGCTCTCGGCCACGATCGCCACCGGCCCTCCGTGCCGGTGTGCCAGCACCGTCACCTGTGCGTTCATGAGAACTGCGACATCGGCGATGTCGGCATCGGTCGACACCCCGGCGTGAGGCCGGGGACGTCCTTCATAATCGAGACCGGCATAGGAGAACTGCTCCACGGTCAATTCCGGTGCCATCTCCTCCAGATCGGCCGCCTCCTCGCAACAGCCGCTGGCAAACCCGGCAACCAGCAGCACCGCATGATCGCCTTCGAGTGACACCCGCCGGCCGTCTCCGCCCGGATCCTCACTGGCAAAAGCGGCAAAGCCGAGGCGTGTGCCCCCGACGACCACCACAAACAGGGTCACGATGGCCACCACCGTCACCGGCACCACCCGCCGGCGCCGAGCCGGGAGGCCGAGCACGATGGTCTTCACGCTGTGATGCCAAACCCAAGCGTTGAAGAGGCCGACGGCGGCGATCACCACCAGCTCCCAGCCGTCACTGTGGCCCGCCACCGCCAGTGCGGCCAGGCTCAGGACAACAAAGGAGAGTGCCGCCCAAGCGGCGGACCGGGCCGGAGGCAGGCGTCGCCACCATTGGCCATCGATGCCACCGTGGTGAATGAACAGGATGGTGGCGATGGCGGGAGGCAACGCGGCAAAGAACACCCACGACAGCGGCACCACCGCAGCGCCAAAAAGAAGGGTGACCCACGGTGACAACAGAACGACGGCAAAAACCGTCACCACCGCCGAGTGCCTCAGGGTGATGATGAAGCTGGGCCGCTCCTGCCCGGAGGGCCACGCCGCTCGCACCAGCAGCGCGATCAGCGCAGAGCGCAACGCCACCAGCAAGGCCAAGCCCCCGACAAAGCCGACGATTGAGTCGTGAAAAACAAATAGCCAGCGGAGATCGTGAAAAGTGCCGAAGGGGCCGAGCGCGGTCACCTGAGGCGCCAGGCTGAGCCCCGATGGGATGCCGAGGAGCAGGAGAATGATCCCCTCGGCCACCGGAACGCCCGTCGTGAGCGCCACGAGAGAGCGGCGATGCCAGAAACCAGCTTCCTGCCAACGCATAGTCCCCCACACGTCGTCACCCCAATTCAACCAGAGTTGGTGAAGCATCGTTGAGGATATTCGCCGGCGGGTGGCTGCACCGACGAGGGCCGAGCTAAGAATCTCGCGGTCGATCGATCACTGGGCCGGCTCAGGAGAAATCGTCACAGCCGTCCGAGCCGGCGCTCACGTAGTAGATGAGGTTCTCGCCCTCTTCGATGGCGGTGATGCCAAACACGATGCCGCCGCCCCAGGTCAGACCCCTGTTGGCATCAAAAAAGCTGGGCTGCCCGTAGATGGCCACAAACTCGTCACGGCTGCGGCCGATGGTCACCCCCTCGGCGGTGGCAAGTGCCATGGCCCCAATGTCGACCGCCCGGGGATCATCTGACTCGTAGGTGTATTGGGCCAAAACCCGTGTTCCATCGGCCACATCGCTGAAGTCGATGGTCAGGAGAGCAGGATTCTCCGAGCCCGATTCTGCGGCCTGGATCAGCCAGGTGAGGTGCCGGTTTGTGCCCCTGCAGGTGAGACCGCCGGCATCACCGGTCTGCCAGTCGGTGTCGGCCGAGGGCTCGCCGAGCAGCTGGGTCAGCAGGGCGATGACATCATCGGCGTCATCGCCGAAAGCGGCGATCCCAATACCACCCGAGCCCGGGCCCAGGTACATGTCACCAAAATCGACGTTGACGACGTGGGGACGGGCCGCCTCGACATCGACGAGATATGAAGTGGGCGCCGTGGCCGATACCCGGATGCTGTAGTTGCTCTCTGAGGGCAGCTGGCCTGCCCAGCTGCCACCCGGGCCCAGATATCGCACCTGGTTGCCGTCTTCCCTCTCGATCGTGACCTCGACCTCGCCTTCGGACACCACAATGGAAAACACCCGGCCCTCAACGCCGCTGAGAGCAAAGACCTCGTCGTCCTCATCGGCCACATTGCCCGCGATCTGCTGCATCGTGTCCCTGTCGGTGAACACCAACCCACGGTCCTCGCTGCACTCCCGGGCGAGCATGGCAAAGGTGCCCTCGTCGGGATTGCCCGACGGCACCCGGCGCAACGAGGCCTGGACGTAGGCAACGGCCCGGCCGGTGATGGGGCCGTAGACGCCGTCGACGCTCACGGTTCCCTCTCCGGGCACCGGTTCGCCGTATCCGTCGCAGACGAGGTAGTGCTGAAGCGCTTCGACGTAGGCGCCTCGCTGCCCCTGGATGACAAAGGCTGGCCCGTTCTGTTCCAGCGTGATGACGTCACCCAGTGTGGTTGTCGTCGTGGATGTCGTAGTGGTGGGCACGGTGGTGGGTGCAGCCTCGCCCGAGCAGGCGGCAGCAACCAGCGCCAGGGCCGCCCCGACAGCGGGGAAGATCCTTCTCAGCATCCTTCCCATGGCCACAGAGTACGCGAATAACGGCACACGGGTGTAGTCGAAACGACGGCAGCACCCTGAGACGACACCTCGAGCAAGCCGGATCCGGACCCGGATCGATCCTACCGATGGCGAAGTACGCCATCATGGGGCCGTGGCACACGAGCTTGATGAGCTGCGCGAGCATATCCGACGCATCGACGAGCAGATACTCCAATTGGTCGCCGAGCGACTCAAGGCGGCGCGCGCCGCCGGCCGCCAGAAGCGAGAGGCCGGCGTGCCTCTGCGCGACTGGGGGGTGGAACGAGCAGTGCTCGACCGGGCCGCCGAAAGCGCCGTCGAGCTCGGCCTCTCCCCGACCACCGTCCGGTCGCTCATGCAGGTGCTCATCTCTGCGGCCCGGGCCGAGCAGGAGCGCATCTCCTTCTCCACTTACCAGGGCTCGGCTGAGAGCATCGCCGTCATCGGAGGGGCGGGCCGCATGGGGCGCTGGTTCGTCGACTTCTTCCGCAACCAGGGACACCACGTCTCGATCAGCGATCCTGCCGATCCCGCCGGCCCCTCCCTCGAAGATGCCACGGCCGGAACATCGCTGGCCCTCATCGCCACCCCTCCGGACACTGTGCCCCTGGTGCTCGGCTCTCTTGCTTCTTGCGGCTACCAGGGCACCGCCTTCGACATCGCCAGCCTCAAGGACCACCTCCGCCCGGCCATAACCGACGCCGGAGAAGCCGGCCTCTCGGTGACGAGCATCCATCCCATGTTCGGCCCGGAGACCCGGACACTGGCGGACCAGGTTATTTGCGTCTGCGATTGCGGCGACACCGCCGCCGCCCACCGGGTCAGAGACCTCTTCTCCGACACCGCGGCCACCATCGTGGAGCTGTCACTCGAGGAGCACGATCGGGTGGTCCTCTACGTTCTTGGGCTCTCCCACCTGGTCAACCTGCTTTTTGCCAAGGTGCTGATGGGCGGGAACGCCGATTTCGCCAGCCTCGATCGGGTGGGCAGCACAACGTTCCACGCCCAGGTGGAGACGGCCAGTACCGTCATCGGAGAGGACCCCGGGCTCTACTACATGATCCAGCGGCTCAATCCATTCACCCCCGACCTCTACCAGGCTCTCCGCCGCGAATTCGACGAGTTGTCCGGCTGGGTCCTCGGCGACGACCGCGAGAGCTTCACCGAGATGATGCTGCAGGGCCGGCAGTGGATGTCCCGCCCCGAGGCCCCCGCCGGCGAGTAGCCGATCTACTCCACAGCCTTCCTGCGTTCGCGACTCGTGGATACATCACCCCGACCGTTGCCAGCCCTCAGCGTGCAGCAGGTGTTTGGCGATGTCGAAGGAGGCCTGCTCGAGCACGGTATCGAGATCCTCGACCTCGAGAAACGGCCCATAGCCGACGTACCGGCCGCCGACCGGAATGGTGAGGGTGCCATCAGGAAACACCATGACGTACAGCCGGTCGAGCGTCTCGTGGCTCAGCCAATTGATGCGGAAACGGTGAGGTGCCAGCTCCACCTGCTCCCGAAGGGCGGCGAACTCGGCGGAGGTCACCACCAAGTCCTCCCAGGGGACATCTGCGTCCATCGAGCGGGGAAACGCCTGGAACACGTTGTAGAAGAGACGGTTGGGCATGCCGGCAGCCCGCGTGTCGAGCAGGGTCGCGATGTCGGGCACGTGGTCGAGGTTGTGTCGGGTCACCGGAGTCGCCACCTTGACGTCGATGGCCCGATGGAGAGCCAGCATTTCCAGTGCTCGCATCACCGCAGCGAAATGCCCGGCCTTTTTGGTGCGCGACGACACCTCCTCGTTGGGCCCGTCGAGCGGCAGCGAGACCAGGTCGATATGCCCGGCGTGCTCTTTCAGGAACTCGGCGGTCAACTCGTCGCCGGTGGTGGAGACGGCCACCTCAAGTCCGACGCGGCCGGCCAGCTTGATAAGCGATCCGATGTCATTCCGCTTGAGCGGATCGCCGCCGGTGAACACGATGCGCCGCGCTCCATTGGCGGCAATGCGGGTCACGATGGCCTCGGCCGTCGCGGTATCGACCTCCTCGATTCCCTGCGGGCCCCAGCAATAGACGCACTCTTCGTTGCACTCCGAGGTGACGTGGAAGTCGATGGTGGCCACCTGGGGCATGGTCCGATGTCCGATCCGACGCCTGAATCAAGTCTACGGGCCCAGCCTGCCGCCGCCGGATGCCGGCACGGGACCGGCGGCCCGCAGCAGATACACACCGAAGGTCGAGTAGGCGGCCGGCTCGTGGCGCTCGACGACCAGTCCCGCTTCCCGAGCGAGACCGGGCGCCCCGCCGGCGGCCCAAAACGATCGGCAGCCGGCAAGGTGCCCACTCAGTGCCTCTATCGATACGCCCAGCGCCCGCGCCGTTCGGGTCACAAAGCCTCGTGCCGGCTCAGGAGCATGATCGATGACCAATACCCGGCCCCGGCGCCCGGCGACGCGGGCCATCTCCTCCAGTGCGCCGACACGTGCCCCCGCCGGGAGGCCGTGCAGCAGAGTCACCGCCACGACGAGATCGAAGGCCGCGTCGGCAAAAGGCAGCTCACGGGCATCGGCGCCCACGAGCAGGCCACCCTCGCCGAGGCGCCGCCGCGCCTCATCGAGCATGGCCGCCGAGACATCAATGCCACAGACCCGGCACCCCGCATCGGCATAGAGCGACAGGTGGGCACCGGTTCCGCAGCCGACGTCCAGCACCTTGAGGCCGGGCCTGGGCGGATGGAGGGCGAGCCCGGCCCGGCGCAGCCCGCCGACCAAACGACCCAGCACGGGTTCGTAGATGCGGGCAATCATCGAATCGAGCACGGCCGCATTCAACCACCACCCGGCGGGCCCCGAGGCACGGCCATTCCTCACTGGGTGAGACTCTTTCAGATGAGCGAAACGCTCGGAGCCGCCTCCCAGGCCTGATGGCTCCAGCCGGCGGCAAGGTCGGCGCTGCAGTCCTGCAGCTCCGCTTGCCCGAAAAGGGGCGCGGAGTCGACGGACCGGTATGCGGCGTACCACTCGCCGTCGACCGTCTGCCCGAACAGGCAGATCTCGTCGTGTTCCGGACTCGCTCCGAGACGCAGGGCAACGGTGCCCACCGGCTGTTCGGGCGAGTAGTAGGCGACGACGGGTTCCATAGCCTGCAGCTGGACGGGATCGTCGGTGTACTCGCCGTTCTCCATGAAGTACAGCTCGACCGCCATCAGGCCCGAGCGCAGGTCGGCCTGCATCTCCCTATGGCGCGCCCGATTGAGAATGCCTACATACGCCGGCGTCGCCACGGCCACCAAGACTCCGATGATGAGTATTACCACCATCAACTCGACGAGTGTGAAGGCATCCTCCGCCTTCCTTAGCCTGCGCATGCCGCAGATTTCGGCGGATCAGGCCCCGATCCTTAACCACGAGTCGCCTTGCCGGCGTATCAAAAGGCCATGCAAAAGTGACTAGTCACCGGTGGCCCTGGTTATGGGCCGGTCGGCAACCGGCACCGACATCACTACACCGGTGACGGTATCGCCGTATCGCCAGAGCGGACGAAGCACCCGCTCCAGATCGGTCATCGTCGCCACCACCACTCGCAGCAGGTAGGTTTCCGCGCCGGTGACTCGGTAGACGTCGAGGATCTCGGGAATGGTCCGGGCATAAGCAACAAACTCCTCGTCGATGTCGGGAGGGCCGCCTGCGCTCATACGAACAAACGCCTGCACCGTGTGGCCGAGACGTACCGGGTCAACATCGGCCCGGTAGCCGGCGATGACCCCCGACTCTTCGAGCCGGCGCACCCGAGCGGTCACTGCAGGCGCGCTGAGCCCGACCCGCCGGCCCAGCTCACGGAAGCCAACTCTCCCATCTCGCTGTAGCTCACCCAGGATTCGCCAGTCGATATCGTCGAGCCGCATGTCCCTCCTTCGAACGCGCGTAAGTCAAGGCCCTCAGGCTTGTGCACACCGCCACAAGGCCCATTTGCCAGGCATTATGAGCTATTCACTTTACGTAATAGCTGCAAAAAAAAGATATTAGCACCGGAATAGTCCGCCAGACGGCATACATACAACGCGAAGCGCACTTGAATTGAGTGCTGAGAGCGTGACTGTGTTCGCCCCCGACCTGGCGTCTTTGGAGTCCACACCGCAGGACGATCTCATCGACGCGGTATGGACCCTGCTACGTACGTGGCATCACTACGAGGTGCTTAAGGGGCTCGGTGCTCCCGTGCACGAAGTCGCCGAGGCGTTTGGGGCGCTGCAGCAGGCGAGAACGGACCTCATGCGTCGTCGCCATTCGCTCTCGAGCTGACCCCCTCCCCTCGTCAGCTGGGACCGGAGCCCGCAAGGGCTCCGGTCCCTCTTTTGTGGTCGGCGCCACTTAGCCGCTCGTCGCCGCCTCAACGATGGAGAGGACTCCTGCTCCTGCGTCGAGGCACGCCCGCACCCCCAAGGGGACGGTCTGCTGCTGTCGCCGGTGCCCCAAGGGCAGCCCGTACAGCACCGGGATGCGCAATCCTCCGAGACGATCCTCCAACACCGCCAAGAGGTCGTGTGTGGAGCCGTCCTCCGGCAGGGGGGTATCGCCGAAGGCCACCCCGCCGGCTTGCTCCAACAGCCCGGCCCGAAGCACCTGGGTGAGCATCCGGTCGATCCGGTACACCGGCTCGCCCACGTCCTCCAGCAGGACGACTGCCCCGGCCAGATCCGGCTCGTCTTGAGTCCCCACCGACGCCGCCACCAGCGCCAGATTCCCACCGAGCAGCGGCCCTTCGGCAGTACCTCCGACCAGGGTCACCGGCTCTGCTGAGCCTGCGGGCATCAGCACATCGCCGATGGGCCCCTCTTCCATAACGGCTCGGCGCAGCGACTCGGCCGAAGCCTCTCCCGTGCGCTCCTGGTGCCACGAGAGCCCGGGAGCGTGAAAGGTGACCAGACCCATCTGCCGCCACAGGGTGAGATGCAGAGCAGTGATATCGCTGAATCCGACGACCACCTTGGGAACGGCGGAAGCCAGGTCGAGATCGTCGATTATCCGCTGGACGCCGTAGCCGCCTCGAGCGGCAAACACTCCGCCCACAGACGGATCGTCGAGAGCGGCTTGGAGATCGGCTAGGCGAGCGTCGTCGTTCCCGGCCAGGTAACCGGATCGGTCGTAGAGGTGGGGCATCTCCACCGGCTCCAGGCCCCAAGAGCGGACCAGATCGAGGCCGGCGGCCACCGGCCTCGCCTCGACGGGCCCCGCCGGCGCCACCACGGCGACACGATCACCGGGGCGCAGACGCGGTGGTTTCACGGGCCTGTGCACGCTTTGACGGTAATGCCTCGCCGCCTGCCTGCCGGCAACCGTCCTCCGCTGAAGTGCTCGGTAGGCTTCTGGCGACAGAGAGGAACATCAACATGCGCCGAGCCAGCCTTCTGCTCGTCGTCCTGTGCCTGTTGGTGGTCGCCTGCGGCGGCAACGCCGCCACCACCACCCCCGAGAGCACTACGACGACCACATCACCTACCGAAGCGACGACTACCACTGCCGAGGTGACGCCGACCGAACCCTCGGCCACCAGCACCACCCTTCCGGGCTCCTTTGCCGTGGCCAATGAGTCCTACTGCGTGCGCGGCACCGCGCCCACCGACGTCCTCAACGTACGCACCGGGCCCGGCGGCGAGCACGACGACATCGGAGACCTCGCCTACAACGCCACCGGCGTGCCGGCGACCGGCATTGCCGCTCCCGACAGCAACGGCAACATCTGGTTCGAGATCGAATTCGGAGACGGAACCGGATGGTCGGCCTCCTGGTACCTGATCCCCGCACCCTGCAACGCCGCAGTGGCCTCGCCGGCCCCCATCAGCGGAGCCAACTACCCCTATGCCCTCAGCGGGAGCCTGCTGCCCTGGGAGTACGTCAACGAGCAATGGATCCTCGCCCTGTACGGTGGCGACATCTCGGGTCAGACCGTGCTGTACATGCTCAGCCCCTACGGCGACACCTACGAAGTCTTCTCGTGGCCGACGGACGAGTGGCCCTTCACCATCAACGACTGGAAGCCGGGTGGCCAATCGGTGCTGGTCACCTTGACCGATGCCGCCACCTGGGACCGGGAGACGCGACTCCTCGATCTGCCGGCGCGCACCTCGGCGCTGGTCGAGGCCATCCCGTCAGTGTCGCCGACCGGGGCCGCCAGCTTCACCCGGCCCACCGGGCGCGACATCGTCGTCAGCGTTGCCGATGCCGCCACCGAACGGGTCGAGTGCCGCCATACCGACGGATCGCTGTTCTCGGTGTTTGTCGACCGGCCCCGAGCGGCCGATTACCGCGAGTGGACCCATTGGCTCTATGGGCTCGACGGCCTCACCGTCGTCACCGGCGACGGCGACGGGCTCCACTTCCTCGACAATCACGGCAATCTCATCAGGGACCTGGCCGACACCGGCGACTACTGCATTCCGGTGCGATGGTGGGACACATCCACGGTGGTCGCCGCCTGCGTGCCGTCGGACGTGCTCGCCGCAGAGCCGATGTCGTACTACCACCAGCTGTGGCGGGTGCCCACTGATGGCTCCGCGGCCACCGCCGTCACCCCCGCCCCCACATTGACACCGAACATCGTCGACTTCGGATACTCGGATGCCTTCCGGATCGGTGGCTCGACGTACGTGCAGTGGTGGGGTGACTGCGGAGCTTCAACGGTCGGCCGGGTCGACTCAGGCAACGTCGTCACCATCACCGGCGCCGTCGACGGCGAGCAGATGATCGGTGTTCTTGGCGGCAACCTCGTGGTGTGGCGCTGGATGGGCTGTGGTCAAGAGGAAGGAAGCCTGCACCTCATGGCTACCAACGGCAGCACCGTCGCCGATCTGATTGTGCCGCCTGCCGGCATCCCCGGCGTGATCGACGCCCACATGATCCGGGATATCTCATGACTCCGGCTGGGGCGCAGCGTCTATAGAAGGCTGGCGGCGACGAGCAGACCGGCGGTGGTGCCGCGCGCCACCGGGCAGAGCTTGAACCAGATCACCGGGCCGCGCGCCCCGGTGAGGGCCGTCCAGGCGCCCACCACGACCAGGAAGCCTGCCGAGAGCCGGTACACGAAAGCGACGGCGGCTTCTCCATCGCTCCCGAAGGCGGCCACGGCCGCCACTAGCGCGGCAACAAACCACATAGCGCGCTCCTCGGCCACCCACTCCATGATGAGAACCCAGCGATCGTCCTCTGGCATCTCGCCGAAGCCGGCCACAACTTGTCTGGTGGGGATCACGTATGCCATGCCCCGCAGGAAGACGAGCCCGACCGCGATTTAGGCAAGCGTCTGCGACATAGCGACATCCTATGCCCCCTCACATCGGGCCTATCGTGCAGCCTGTGGAAGACCGCTGCGACATCGCAATCGTCGGTGCCGGAATCGTCGGCCTCGCTGCTGCCCGGGCGCTGCATGGGCGCCGTCCTGATGCGTCGATCGTGGTTCTCGAGGCCGAAGACCGCCTCGGCGCCCACCAAACGGGGCGCAACAGCGGTGTGCTGCATTCCGGCCTCCCCTACCGGCCCGGTTCGGAGAAGGCACTCCTCTGTGTGGACGGAGCCCGCCGCATGGCTCGCTTCTGCGAGGAGGAAGGCCTTCCGCTGCGCCGCTGCGGCAAGATCGTCGTCGCCGCCCACCCGGAAGAGGTGACACTCCTCAACGAAATGGAGCGCCGGGGCCGAGCCAACGGTCTCCGCGGCCTGCATAGGGCCGGCATCGATGAGCTGAGGGAAAGGGAGCCGTACGTCTCCGGGGTCGAAGGGCTCATCGTCCCCGAGACCGGAGTCGTCGATTTTGTGGCGGTAGCCCGGCGGCTGGCGCGCAACCTGGAGGCTGCAGGCCACCGCGTTTTGCTGGGGCAGCGCGTCACCGGCCTGCCTCGTCTTCCGGAGGGTTGGGAGGTCGTCTGTGCCTCCGGACTCCGGCTCCAAGCCAAGACGGTGATCAATTGCGCCGGCCTGCAGTCGGACCGCGTGGCACTCCTCGCCGGTGAAACCCCCCCGGTGCGGATCGTGCCCTTCCGCGGCGAGTACTACCGGCTCACCCCGGAAGCGGAGCACCAGGTGAGACACCTCATCTACCCGGTGCCCAGGCCCGGCCTGCCCTTCCTCGGGGTGCACTTCACCCGGCGTCTCGACGGCGACGTCGACGTCGGGCCCAGCGCTCTCCTGGCCTTGGGACGCCATCACTATCGGGGAGAGGGTGTCGGCTGGCGCGACGTCGGCGAGATGCTCCGCTTCGGCGGCTTCTGGAACCTCGCTCTGCGCTACTGGCGCCTTGGGTTCACCGAGCTGTCCCGGTCACGCAGCAAGGCGCTCTATGCCCGGGCCGCCCGACGCCTCATTGCCGGACTCCGCACCGCCGATCTCGAGGCGGCCGGGTCGGGGATCCGGGCCCAGGCCGTCGATGGCAGGGGACGCCTGGTCGATGACTTTGTGCTCGTCGCCAAACCCGGCCTGGTCAACGTGCTCAACGCGCCGTCCCCTGCGGCCACGGCTGCGCTCGCCATCGGCGACCGTATCGCCGACCTGGCCGCAGAACAGTCCGGCTGAGCACCGCCGTCACCGTGCCGCCACCCCTCACCTGCGCCGGGTGACAGGTCCTGATGCTGGGCCGGTGGGGGCCGAAGGCCCCTGGAACCGCACCGCACCGGCAAGCATCATCAAGCCATGAGCGAACTGGAGCGCGTGCTCAATCGACTGGCGCGGCTCCTGCGGGGCGAGGAGGACATGCCACCGGCGGCGGACTGCGGCGAGCAGCTGCAGATGCCGGCGGGCTCCAGCGAACCGGACGGCGATCGTCCGATTGAGGCAACGCCTAGCCTCAACGATCCCGGCGCCGCCCCGCGCCCGGCTACCCGATGACCTCGCAGCTCCTGTAGGAAACGGCCTCGGTGCAGTAGTCGTAGGCGGTTCCGCCCTTGTCGACGTCGGTCCCGGATCCGCCGTACAGCTCGTCACTGCCGCTGTTGCCGCGCAGCAGATCGTTGCCCGGACCACCGTAGACAATGTCACTGCCCGCGCCACCGCTGAGCGTGTCATCGTCGCCGTTGCCGTAGATGTGATCGTCGTCCTCGTCGCCGGTGATGTAATCGTCGCCCACACCACCACGGAGGCCGTCGTCACCGGCATTCCCGGTGATGACATCGTTTCCACCGCGGCCCATGATCCGGTCCAATCCCATGCTTCCGATGAGTTTGTCGTTGCCCTTGCCCCCGTCGAGCACGTCTTTGCCCTGGTTGCCCCAGATCAAGTCGACCCCGGTGTCGCCGAAGATCGTGTCGTTGCCCTTGCCGCCGTAGATCCTGTCGTTGCCGGCACCGCCGCAGATCAAATCGCCACCATCAAAACCACTGATGTGGTCGTTGCCGCCCAGACCTGCGATCACATCCCTGCCGTCGGTGCCGACGAGGACGTCATCGTTCTCCGTACCGACGATGGTGACCGGCTGCCCGGCGCAGCTCACCGCGGGTGGAGCGCCCAGATCGAGGACGCCGACGCCGTACTCGTTATCCGGTCCCGCCGGGCCGGCGTCGTGAGTGCGGCTCGAAACTGCGGCGCGCAGCTCGGCCGGCGACATCCACGGGTACACCGACAGCAGCAGGGCCGCGGCGCCGCTGACGTGCGGGGCCGACGCCGAGGTGCCGCCAAACGACCCGTAGGTGAAACTGGCCACCCCGTCGGGCCCCGAGATATCGGGTTTGGTGCGGCCGTCGATGGTGGGCCCCTCCGAGGAGAAATCCTCGATCAGGCCATCGAAGTACCACACCGCCCCGGCAGAGTAGATGTTGGGCACGGTCGAGTTCTCGTTGAGGCTGCGGGCGGTGACGGGGTACTCCAGATCGTCCGGACTGAGCACAAACAGGTCCATGTCCGGCGTCGTCATGGCAGAGAACTCGCGGATCTCGACGGCGTAGGTACGGGTGCCACCGGTCGGATTGGTGTAGGTAATCAACTCCGTCGGCGGCTGGGTGCCGGTCTGGGGATCGGTAGACGAGTCGACCACGCCACCTCCGCCGGTGATGTCGAGCAGGTACAGATCGAAATCGTTGCTCGATGTGGGCCATTCGTCCCACTTGAGGGAGACGTAGACCTGATCACCGCTGTCGAGGGTGAAGGTGTTGCGCTCGTCGGCACCGGAGAATTCATGGGTGCCGTCGCCGTCGTTGCTGTCGTTGAAGTTACCCGACCAGTGGCGCTCGGCGTAGTTGCCTGCCGAATTGAACCAGGCGATGCCGTAGCCCTCCGCCTTGTTCGACAGGGTGAGGAAGGGCCCGGTGCCGTCGCCTCGCTCGGTGTTGAACCAGCCCACCGAGTGGCTGATGATGTCGACGCCCTGGGCGTTCATGTAGTCGAGGGCGGAATCGATATGACCGGTGTTGCTTACGCAGATGAGGTAGATCTCGGCGTCGGGGGCCATCTCATGCACGATCTCGGCCACTGCGGTTCCGTGCGCGGTGGTCCCGCCGATGCCGCCGCCGCAGTAGCTCTGTGTGGTCAGCGTTGCCGGCAGATCTCCGCTCGCCTGCGCCGAGGCGTATCCGGTGAAGCCCAGATCGACCACGGCAACCTTGACCCCGGCGCCGGTGATGCCGACGGCATGCCAGTCGTCGGCATCGGTGAAGGCGACACCCTGTCCGGTCACTGCCTCGGCAAACGGTTGTGGCGGGGACTGCACCCAGCGCACTGCGGCATCCTCTGAGAGCGCCATCAGTGTCCCCATCGGCACCAGCGCCCCAACAAACCCCAGCCCGTCACCGGGATACGCGACTGTTCCGCCCGCGGCCTCTACCGCGTCGATGGCCGCGGCCAGATCGCCGGCGGGATACACCTCCACCACCACCTTGCCCGCCTGCACTTCCAGGCCCATATCCTCGGCCTGGGCATGGCCGGCCGCCGCACCCTGCTCGGTCACGGCCAGCTGGGCACGGTAGAGCCGGGATTCCAGCCCCGGCGGCTTGCCGTCGGCAGAGGCGCCGTCGGCGGCGGAGCCCGTTGCCGGGAGCACGCCGAACAGGGCGATGGCGGTCGAGAGCACAACAATCTTGCGGAGGGCGGGGAAGTGCCTCATCTCTCCTCTATCGGGTCGCGAAGGACCAAGAATAGAGCACAACCACCCTACGTGGGCAAGTCAACACCACTTGCGGCCGAATTGCCAGCGGGTAGCGTTGGCCACAGCATATGTCCCGATTGCCTAGCTCGCTGGCCCTGATCGCAGTCTGTGCCGTGCTATCGGCCCCTGCAGCCGGCGCCGCCGAGCCCCCGCGTTCCTTCACCGTCGCCGCCGCCGGGGACATCCTCATCCACGGCCGGGTAGCCGATTTTGCCCACCAATACGCCGGCGGCGACGGCTACGACTTCACCCCGATGCTGACCCCGATAGAGCCGTGGATCAGTGAGGCTGATCTGGCTATTTGTCATCTGGAAAGCGCTCTCTCAGTCGACGACACCCACCTCTCTTTCGAGCCCTATGTCTACGTCGCCCCCTATGAGATAGTCGACGCCATCGCTGCCGCCGGCTACGACGACTGCTCGCTCGCCAGCAACCACGCCACCGACGGCGGCGAACGTGGAATCCGGGAGGCCATCGAGGTATTCGACTCCCGGGGCATGCCTCACACCGGAACCGGCTGCAGCGAAGACGAGCGGCTGCCCAACAAATACGAGGTCAACGGAGTCATCGTGGGGCACATCTCCTACACATATGGGGTCAACGGCTCCTCACGACTCGGCGAGTGTGTGGTCAACGTGATCGACGCCGACGCCATCCTCGCCGATGCCGCCTGGGCCCGAGCCCAGGGCGCTGAGTTCGTCATCGTCAGCCTGCACTGGGGGGCCGAGAGGAACCCGCCCCCGACCCCCCAGCAGCAGGCACTCGCCGAGATCCTGCTCACCTCGACCGACGTCGACCTCATTCTCGGGCATCACGCCCACGTGATACAGCCCATCGACTGGATAGGCAACAAGCTGGTCGTCTACGGCATGGGCAATCATCTCTCGAACCAGAACCCGGTGTACGGCCCCGACTATTACGCCACAGAGGATGGGGTGGTGGTGCACCTCACCGTCACCGAGCAGCCCGACGGGAGCTTCGCCACCAGCGATGTCCAGTTCACCCCCACCTGGGTCAATTGGCACGGCTACGACATACTGCCTGTGGCCTTCAGCCTCGCCTACGGGCCCGAGGAGCTGCACTCGTATCTAGAGGCATCCTGGCAGCACACGGTGAGCCGCTTCACCATGCTCACCGACGCCGAGCCCACCCCGGCGGAATGGCCCCCCGTGATGTGCCAGGGCCGGGCCGCCACCATAGTCGGCACTGAAAGGCCCGACCTGCTGATAGGCACCAGCGGTGACGACGTGATCGTCGGGCGCGGCGGAGGCGACACCATCTGGGGCCATAGCGGCGATGATCTCATCTGCGGCGGCGGCGGCAACGACTACGTTGCCGGGGGCACCGGCAGCGATACCCTCAGTGGAGGCGACGGCGACGACTTCCTCCACGGCGACACCGGTGCCGATGTCCTATGGGGAGACGATGGCGCCGACAGCTTGGAGGGCGGCTCCGACGATGATCTCCTGCACGGCGGCGGCAGCGACCTACTGGTCGGCGGCGGTGGCAACAACACTTGCTTTGACGACCACGAAGACGTGCCCTGCGTCCATTGAGCCTTGCCCAGACCCGGCGAGCCCCCCCACCGTGAGCCGGTCATGAGAAGGACTCAGGCCACTCTGGCCGCCCTCGTCCTCGCCACCGCTGCTGCGCCCGGCGCCTCGGCGCGAACGGAGCCACGGTCGTTCACCATCGCTGCCGCCGGCGACATCCTCATCCACGAGGCCGTCGCCGTCGCGGCCCGCTATAACGCCGGCGGCAGCGGATATGACTTCACTCCCATGTTCGAGCAGATAGAGCCGTGGATCGGCGACGCCGACCTCGCCATCTGCCACGTCGAGGGCACGCTGTCGGTGGACAACGTCGGCCTCTCCTACCAGATCGGCTACGACCACCCGGCATTCTTCTACGGCCCCGGCGAGATGGCCGAAGCCATCGCCGTCGCCGGCTTCGACACCTGTTCCACCGCCAGCAACCACTCCTGGGACAACGGTTGGCGCGGCCTGGAGGACACGCTGGTGATGCTGGATCGTGCCGGGGTAGCCCATGCCGGCACCGCCCGCAACCTGGAGGAGACGCGCCCCAATCTCCACGAGCTCAACGGTGTCACCGTGGCCCACATCGCCTATTCCATCTCCATGAACGCCGGGCTCCAGCAGCGGCCGTCGTGGTCGGTCAACGTCATCGATCCCGACGCCATCCTCGCCGACGCCGCCTGGGCCCGAGACCAGGGCGCCGAGTTTGTTGTGGTCAGCCTGCATTGGGGTGACCAGTACCAGGTGGAGCCAAGCCCCGCTCAGCAGTCGCTGGCCGAAACGCTGCTGGCCTCTCCCGATATTGACGTGCTGCTGGGCCATCACACTCATTTGGTGCAGCCCATCGACTGGATCCACGGCAAGCTCGTCGTCTACGGCATGGGTGACTTCATCTCCAACATCCGCGGGCCCTCGGGCGGAGGGTTCGGCGTCATCGTGCACCTCACCGTCACCGAGCAGCCCGACGGAAGTTTTGCCACCAGCGAAGTCCAGTTCACCCCCACCTGGGTAGAGACCTGGCAGAAGACGGTGCTGCCGATCTCCTACACACTCGCCTACGGCTCCGAGTGGCTGCATTCGGATCTCGAGACGGCCTGGGAACGAACCATGAGCGGCCTCACCCTGCTCACCGACGCCGAGCCCACCCCGGCCGATTGGCCCCCGCTGCTGTGCCGCGGTCAGATGGCCACCATCATCGGCACCCACAGCGCGGATCTACTCGTGGGCACTCCCTACGACGATGTGATCGTCGGGCTCGGCGGGGGCGACACCATCTGGGGGCACAGCGGAATCGACCTCATCTGCGGCGGTGACGGTAACGATCATGTCGCCGGCGGGACCGGCAACGACAACATCTACGGAGACCGGGGAGATGATTCCCTGCTTGGCGACACCGGCGACGACACCCTGTGGGGTGATGCCGGTGACGACACCCTCGAAGGAGGGGCCGGTGACGACACGCTGTGGGCTGTCCTGCCCGATGACATCCTGCGCCCGGGCGGCGGCGACGACTCCTGTCACGACGGCGCCGACCCCGTCTCCTGCACCCCGCTGTTGCCACGGCTCGGCCACCGTCCCTAGCGTGAACCCGTCATGAGAAGAGGCCCGCTTGTTGCCGTCGCCGCGTTGACTCTGGCCGCCGGCGTGGCGCCGAGAGCCGCGGCAGAAACGGAGCCGCGTTCTTTCACCATCGCCGCCGCCGGCGACATTCTTGTCATGCGGAGCATGGCCGATATCGCCGCCCGCAACGCAGGCGGCGCGGGCTACGACTTCACCCCGATGATCGAGGCCATCGAGCCGTGGATAAGCGAGGCCGACCTCGCCATCTGCCACATCGAGGGCCCACTGTCGGCGGACAACACCGGTCTGGTCTACGAGGCCCCCGGCGTGATCTTCCCCCTGTTCAACGGCCCGGGAGACATAACGGATGCCGTCGCCGCCGCCGGCTTCGACACCTGCTCGACCGCCAACAACCACTCCTGGGACGAGGACTGGGAAGGTCTCCAAGAGACCATCGAGGTCCTGGACCGTGTAGGGGTCGACCACGCCGGTACCGCCCGCACACCGGAAGAGCGTTTACCCAACCTGCACGTGCTCAACGGCGTCGCCGTGGCCCACATCGCCTACTCGATCCAGGTAAATCCTCCGCTGATGCAGGAGCCGGAGTGGACGGTGAACGTGATCGATGCCGAGGCGATCCTCGCCGATGCCGCCTGGGCCCGGGACCAGGGCGCCGCCTTTGTCATCGTCAGCCTGCACTGGGGCGAGGGTTATCAGGTGGAACCGACCGACGACCAATATCGCCTGGCCGAAACGCTTCTCGCCTCCCCCAACATCGACGTGCTGGTCGGCCACCACACCCACGCTGTGCAACCCATCGACTGGATCAACGGCAAGCTGGTCGTCTACGGCATGGGCGACTTCCTCACCGACATCCGCAAACCCACCGGCGGAGGTGACGGGGTTATTGTGCACCTCACCGTCACCGAGCAGCCCGATGGCACGTTCGCGGTCAGCGAGGTGCAGTTCACCCCCATCTGGGTGGAACCGGTGAACAAGACTGTGCTGCCCATCGACTACACACTCGCCCACGGCGCCGGCGCCTGGCAGGCAGAGCTGCAGGCCTCGCGAGAACGTAGTCTGGGCCACTTGACCCAGTTCGAGAACGCCGTCACTACACCAGCGGATTGGCCCGCACTGCTGTGCCGAGGCCGCATCGCCACCATCGCCGGCACCTACAGTTCCGACCTCCTCGTCGGCACAGCGGGCAACGACGTGATCGTCGGGCGCGCCGGGGGCGACACCATCTGGGGCCACGGCGGTGACGACGTCGTCTGTGGGGGTGACGGCAACGACCACATTGCCGGGGGCACGGGAGGCGACACCCTCGAAGGCGGCAGGGGCGACGACGTTCTCCACGGTGACACCGGCTTCGACACGGTATGGGGCGGGGACGGCGCCGACATCCTCGAGGGCGGGACCGACGGCGATCTGCTCTACGGCGACGCCGGCAACGATCTCCTCTACGGCGGAGGTGGCGACGACACTCTCGAAGGCGGCAGCGGCAACAACGTCCTCTGGGGACACGACGGCAACGACACCCTGATCAGCATCTCTTCGGGCGACATTCGTTTCGACGATTGAGGCCCCTCAGCTCCTGCGCCCCCAGTACGCCCAGTTGCGGCAGTGGATGCCCTTCACCTCATGCGGCCAGGGATGGAAACGGAAGGCAACGAGGTTGGTGACCCCGTCCCGGTATTCGAGCACCCCTTCGATCACAATCCCGACGGCGCGCCGGGCGATCTCGCGATATGCCTGCCACACCTCAGGGAGCACGATCACATTGAGGATGCCGGTCTCGTCCTCGAGATTGAGGAAGATCACCCCCTTGGCCGTCATCGGGCGCTGACGGTGGGTGATGACACCTCCAACCGCCGCCCGCTTTCCGTTGCCGCCGGCGAGGGCGGAAGCGATGGACAAACACCCCCGACCCTCAAGCCACTCGCGAAGGAACTCGACGGGATGAAAAACCGAGACCCCCGTCGACCACAGGTCGGCCTGGGTCGACTCGACCTCGGTCATCGGTTCCAGCGCCGGAGCATCGACCCCCTCGGCCAGGGCAAGCCGCCCCGGACCCATACCGGCCAGTGCCCCGGCCGCCCACAGGCCCCGGCGGCGTTCCACACCCAGCGAGGAAAGGGCACCGGAGGCGGCCAGGCCCTCAAGCCCCTTCACCGCCAGCCCGGTGCGTTGCGCCAGATCGACCATGTCGGCGAAGGGCCCCCCGAGGAACCGGGCGGCCTCGATGCGGGCAATCTCGGCCTCGCCCAAGTTGCGCACGTAGCGCAGCCCCATACGCACCGCCGTCGCCAGTCGAATGGGGTCGTCGTGCGCCCCTCTGCCCCGCCGCCACGTCATCCCGTAGTAAGTGGCCGTGTCCTCGGGATCGGCGGGATGCGGCACCACCGTGCAGTCGCACGAAGACTCGTTCACGTCGGGAGGCAGCACGATAACCCCGTGCCGGCGGGCGTCCTGAACGAGTGAATTCGGGCTGTAAAAACCCATGGGCTGGGCGTTGAGGAGGCCGGCGAGCAGTTCAGCGGGCCAGTGATACTTGAGCCACGCCGACATGTACACGATGTAAGCGAACGACACCGAATGGCTCTCGGGAAAGCCAAACGAGGCGAACCCTTGGAGCTTCTCCCAGATCTCGTCGGCGGCGGAGCCGGTGATCCCGTTGCCGGCCATGCCGACGTAAGTCTCTGCCCGGAGCTTGGCCATCTCCTCCTCGGAGCGTTTGTGGGTCATCGCCTGGCGCAGACGATCGGACTGCCCGGCGCTGTAGCCGGCGCACACCCGGGCCAGCTCCATCAGCTGCTCCTGGAAAACGGGAATGCCCAGCGTCTTGTACAGGATGGGCTCGGCAGTGGGATGGGGGTAACTCACCGGCTCCTCGCCGTTGCGCCGGCGCAAGAACGGATGCACCGAGTGCCCCTGGATGGGGCCGGGACGGATGAGGGCTACCTCGATGGCGAGGTCGTAGAAAGTCTTCGGCTTCACACGCGGCAGCGTTGCCATCTGGGCCCGCGACTCCACCTGGAAAACACCGACCGTGTCGGCCTTGGTCAGCATCTCGTAGACCACCGGCTCCTGTGGCAGCGAAGCCAGATCGACGTCGACGCCGTGCACGTCGGCGATGAGGTCGACGGTGAGGTGGAGAGCGTTGAGCATGCCCAGACCCAGGAGATCGAACTTGACGATGCCCATGGAGGCGCAGTCGTCCTTGTCCCACTGCAACACCGAACGGTCCTCCATGCGCCCCCACTCCAGAGGTACCACCTCCCAGAGGGGCCGGTCGGCGATGACCATGCCTCCCGAGTGGATGCCGAGGTGGCGGGGAAAACCGTCGAGGCGGCGGCAGGCGTCGAGGATGAGCTCGCCGCTGAGCCCTTCCGGCAGGTCGACAAACTCGGGAATCGCCTCTGTCCTGCGGCTGTCGAGGTACTTGGTGAGGCCGTTCACCTGGGCCTGGGTGAGCCCAAAGGCCTTGCCCACGTCCTGCAAAACGGAGCGGGCCCGGTACGTGATCACGTTGGCCACCATCGCCGCCCGCTCCCGCCCGTAGCGCTCGTAGCAGTACTGGATGACCTCCTCACGCCGCTCTGCCTCGAAGTCGACGTCGATGTCGGGAGGGCGGCCTCGCTCGGCGGAGAGAAAACGCTCGAAGGGCAGAGCAAGGCGCAGAGGATCGACCCGGGTGAGCCCGAGGCAGCGACACACCACAGAATCGCCGCCCGAGCCCCTGATCTGACAGTAGATGTCCCGGCGGCGGGCGAACTGCACGATGTCCCACACCACGAGGAAGTAGCCGGGGAAGCCGAGTTCTCCGATGACCCCCAGCTCGTGATCGAGGCGGGTGATCGCCCGCGGATCGATGCCGCCGGGCCCGTCGCCCGGGTACACCTCGACGGCACCCTGAAAGGTCAGGTGGCGCAGGTACTCCATCTCATTGAGGAAGGCCCCGGGCATGGGGAAGTCGGGGAGGCGCGGCGCCACTAGGGAAAGGTCGAAGGCGAGGGCGGCCCCCAGATCAGCGGCACGTTCCACCGCACCCGGATAGCGGAGAAAGCGGCGCGCCATCTGGCCGGGCGGCTTCAGGTAGCGCTCGTCCGTCGCCGACCAGAACCCGTGCCCGCCGTCGAGGGAACGCCGGCCCCCTATGGCGGCGAGCACCTCGGCGAGATCGGCCTCGGAGCGGTCGTGATAGTGCACGTTGTTGGTGGCCACCAAGGGAAGGCCCAGCCGGGCGGCCACCTCGGCGAGCACGTCGTTGCGGGCATCGTCCTCGGGCATGGCATGGTGCCACAGCTCCACGTAGAGACGGCCGGGGAAAATCTCGCGCAGCCGGACTGCGGCCCGCATCGCCGCATCGAGGTCGCCGTCCTGCGCGGCCTGCGGCACCGCTCCCCGCCGGCACCCGGTGAGGGCGACGAGGCGACCGGTGGACGAGGCCTCGGCCAGCTCGCCCTCGTCGTAGACGGGATGCTCCTTCCCGCCGCGGAATTGGGCCCGGGTGACCAGCCGGCAGAGGGCGGCGTAGCCCGCCGGGTCGGGTGCCAGCAGCACGAGGTGCTCGAGGGATTCGCCCTCGGGGGCGTCCAGCGCCACCTCGACCCCATACACGGTGGGCAGCCCCACCTCTTGCGCCGCAGTGCGGAATTTGGGGGCGCCGTAGAAGCCGTTGTGGTCGGTGACGGCCAGCGCCTCGTAGCCGAGATCGGCAGCCCGCCGCACCAGGTCGTGCGGGTGCGAGGCCCCGTCGCGAAACGAGAAGTTGGTGTGGCAATGCAGCTCGGCATAACGAGTCATGGAACCCTCCAGTGTAGTCGAACATATGTTCGATCACACTGGGGTCAGCCGTCTCGAGCCGAAGTAAGTGTCACCGAGCCGGGCCTCAGCCGTGATTCGAAGTCCCCGGCGAGCGTGCCGGATCGGGCGCCGACTGGTACGGCACGCCGAGACCGGAGAGAGCGCCCGCCAACTGGTAGGTTGGCAACGGGGGTGATCGTTGTGGCCAAACGGCCCAAGTGGATCGCGTCGTGGATCGCTACCGGACTCGTGATGGGCCAGATCGTCCTGCTGATCGTGTTCGGCGGAGGTGACATCGCCTGGCTCCGCTACATCGGCTTCGCTCTATGGGCGCTTGCGGCCGTCTTCGGATGGGTGCCCATCTACCAGTTCAGAAGAGGCGGCGGCGTCGCCAAGGGTGACAGCTACGTCAAAACGACCCGGCTCGTCGATACCGGACTCTATGCGATCGTGCGCCATCCGCAGTATGTGGCCTGGCCGCTGATGGCCGTCGCAGTCGCGCTCGTGTCACAGCACCCGGTGGTCATCATCATGGGCGCGGTGGCGTTCGTGCTGGCGTGTGTGGACTTCCGTAGTGTGGACGCTCTCGCCATCGTCAAATTCGGCGACGAATACCTCGAGTACATGGAGCGTGTGCCGGGCTGGAACTTCGTCGCCGGATTGTGGCGCTTGGTGCGCCACCGTGCTTGATGCCGACGACCCGAAAATCCCGCAGTATCTGAGACTCCCGAACGAGGACAAGAACCGCAGCCCCGGGAACCGTGTGAGTGGAATCGGACGTCTGATCGGCGTGAGACCTGCAAGGCGTCACTTCGTGCTGCTCCTCGTGGTCGTCGTGCTGGCACTCACCGCCTGTGGAGACGATGAGCTGTATCCGTCTGGAACTTCTGCCGGCGAGCAACCCACCGGCGGCCCGCCCCTCGACGGTACCTGGGTGCTGGTTGCCGCCATCGTCGACGGGGTGTCTCTGTCGCTGAACGACGAGTATCGGGTCACGATGACGATCGACGGCTCCGAGATCGGTGGACGGGCCGCGTGCAACGGCTACGGCGGTTCCGTCTCGATCACCAACGACTCCTTTTCCGTCGGAGAGATCTCCCACACCGAGATGGCCTGTGAGCCGGCCGTCATGGAGATCGAGTCGGCTTTCCTACAGGGCCTGCTCGGGGTCTCCACCGCGATTCGGTCCGGTGACACCGCCTTGCTCAGCGGCGACGGTGTCGAGTACACGTTCGAGTTGCTCCCGCCCGTGCCCACCGCCGAGCTGATCGGACCCACGTGGGTGCTCGACACCATCATCCAGGGCGAAGCCGCCACCTCGACGACTGCCGGCGCCGACCCCGCCATGCTGCTCCTCAACGCCGACGGGACCTTCACCGGCGGCACCGGCTGCCGCGACCTCTCCGGCGAGTACATCGTGTCGGGCGACACGGTGCAGTTCACCTCGTTCCGCGCCCAAGGCGAGTGCCCCGGCGAGATCGAATGGCAGGACGGTCAGGTCATCACCGTGCTCGAAGGCGGGTTCACCGCCGAGATCGACGGAGACCGGCTCACGATCACCGCCTCTGGAGGCAAAGGCCTCTCCTACAAGATTGGGCAGTAGCCCGCAGACCACTCCGCCACCCTCGCTCGAGGTTGCCGACGGTCACCCCACCTGCCGCAGGTCACGACGCTGAAAGAGGAGGATCGCCAGAGCAACCAGCCCCACCGCAAGAGCGGTGAGGACCCCGGCGTGACCCCAGGGCATCCCGTTGTTGAGCGGGTCGCTGGTCAGGTAGTAGTAGAACGGTGACCACTTGGCATACCCGGCCAGGCCGTCGTTCAGGGGCAGGAACGAGTTGAGGACATAAAACGCCAGGGCCAGCCCGGCCGTGGCGGAGGCGGCAACGTTCACCCGGCCCGTGGCCGCGCTGAAAGCCAGAGCGAGCGCCCCAAACAACAGAGCCAGCAGTGTGACCAGCAGCGACGCGGCCGTGATGTTGACCATGCTCATGTCGAGACCGCCGAGCAGCGATCCCAGCGCCGTGCCGGCGAAGGTCAGCACCCCAAGCGCTCCCGCGGCTGTGAGCATCGCCAGCGCCTTCTCGACAACCACCGAGGTGCGGCTGATCGGGTTGGCCAGAAGGAGCCCCATCGTGCGACCGGCTTCCTCGCCGGCCAAGGCCCGCGCCCCCATCACCGTGGTGACGACGATGAGTGCGATCGGGAGCGTGAGGCTGAAGTTCTCGGTCTGGTACCAGCCCTCCGGGGTTCCCATGTCGGCGTACCCGATCATGGCGAGAAGAGCTTCAGGGAACTGGTCGGCGAATTTCTTGAGAGCGTCGTCGATGAGCAGATAGAAGGGCCCCATCATGACGCCCACCAGCAGCACGATGTACCCGACGATGATCACGAGCCGCTGGTGGTCTGAGGTGGTCTTGACCGAGACCCGTGACACCCGGGCCGAGCCGGCAAGCCGCTCCATCAGCTTCTGAGTCCGTGGGTTTTTGCGCAGGCGGTCGAGCAGGGTGACGGCAACCCCCTGCTCTTTCAGATCACGCCGATTGATCCCATACACCGCCGCCGCGCCGAGGATCGCCGAGGCACCTAGGAGCAACCCAAGGTGGCCCCAATGGACTCCGTTCGAGATGGGCTTGCTCGAGTCGTAGTAGTACCAGGGAAACGCCTTGGCGGCGCCTGCCAATCCCTCGATGAAGGGCAGAAGACCGACTGCAAAAAAGGAGAAGACCAGTATCCCCGCGGTCGACCCCGACGCCAAGCCTCGATTGCCGGTCCAGCCGCCGATCGCCATCGCCAGAAAGCCAAAGAAGATCGAGATGACAAACATGTGCAGGACCAGTGCACCAACGTGCATCCCGCTTACGTCGACGTCGAACACCGCCGGGACGGCGCGCCCGGCGCCCCACAGGACCAGGGCCCCAAACCCCGTGAGCGTCACCATGGACGCCCCTTTCGAGAGAAGCACATGGGTACGGCTGCGCGGATTGCCCAACAGCAGACCGATGGTGCCGTTCCGCTCCTCTCCGGCAATGGAGACTGCGCCTATAGAGAGGGCCAACGCGGCCAGCGTCAACGCTCCATAGGAGCTGTAGATGGCGCCGTAGGCAAGGCCACTCGCATCGGTGTCTGCGGTGATGTTCATCAGCGCCCGGAATGCCTCGGGCATGCTGGTGTAAATGGACATGTCGATGTCGCGGTAGACGGCCATCCCGACCAACAGCATGGTCGCCAGGCTGACGGCACCAATGGTCATGCCCTTCCAGCGGTCCCGGATCGTCTTGGTGTAGACGTTGGCGAGCATCAGACCGACTCCTCCTCATCCCGGTAGTAGGTGAGGAAGATCTCCTCGAGATCGGCTTCCTGCGTCGTGATGTCCACCACGTCGTAGCGACTGGCGACGGTCTTCAGGAGAACATCCATCTTGCCGTCGTAGGACAGGACGGCCCGGTGATCTTGCACGGTGACATCCCGCACCCCGGGGACCGCCTCGAACACCGCGGCGTCCACCGGCGAGGCGAACTCAAACTCGACACGCCGCATCGCCTTCGACCGGAGATCGGCGACAGATTCCACGGCCACGAGGAGGCCGTGGCGGATGATCCCGACCCGGTCGGCGATCCGCTGCACCTCGGACAGGGTGTGGCTGGAGAGGAACACCGTGCGACCCGCGGAGGCCACCTCACGCATCATCGCTTGGAACTGACGCTGCATGAGCGGATCCAGCCCGGAACTGGGCTCATCCATGATCAGCACCTCGGGCTTGTTCATGAAGGCCTGGATCAGCCCCACCTTCTGGCGGTTCCCCGACGACAGGTCACCAATCTTCTTGGTCAAGTCGGCATCGAGACGATCAACGAGTTCGTCGACGTACAACCAGTCGACACCACCTCGAAGGTTGGCGAAGTAGGTCAGGGTGTCCCGGCCGGTGAGATTGGGGTACATGGCCAGATCGCCGGGCACATATCCGATGTGCCGGCGGATCTCCACGGAGTCCTGGTGGGTGTCCATCCCCAGGATCGAGGCCCGTCCTGAGGTGGGCCTGATCTCATCGAGGATGGTCCTGATCGTGGTCGTCTTGCCGGCACCGTTCGGCCCGAGGAATCCGAACACCTCACCGGCGCGGACATCGAGATCCAGGTCCACCAGGGCCCGGACGTCTCCGTAGTGTTTAGTCAAGCCCTCAGTGTGGATGGAGATCTGATCTGTCATCGGTTTCCTTTGCTTCATGTTCTCGGAGTTGCGGGCCCAACCCTCAGATCGTCACCCTCAATCTCCGCAACGGCGGCGCTCAATTGTGCCGCCACCGCCTCGGTGAAGATACCCTCGCCAAGGATCTCGTAGCTCGGCCCGAGGTAAGAGGCGATGGCGGGACCCGTAGCGGCCTCTGGGTTGACGAGGTCGACCCCCAGGATGCGCTTCAGGTGGCGGTGCAGCACCAACGCCCCCAGCGACCAGAGCGTGAGCACGGCCGCACGTCCCCGCCGGTCGGGGCCCGGACGCAGCATTCCCGTCTCCTCGCCTTGCCGCAGGTAGTCGACCGCGTCGGCCACCAGGTCGTCGACCAACTGGGCCACCGCCGGCGAGTCATCGGCCAGCACCCGGGCCAGGTAGCCCATCAGCGAGACCGCGTCGCTGTCGCGTAGCGCCGCCAGCACATCAAGCCCGGGGCCGGTCGCCAGCGCTCTCTGCTTCTCCCGGCGGATGGTGTCGGTCACGTACTCGTCACAGGCCCGGCGCAGGCCCTCCATCGAGCCAAAGTGATGCATCACCAGGCCCGGTGAGACACCGGCAGCAGCGGCAACCTTACGGGCCGTCGTCCCGGCGATGCCGTGCTCGGCAAAACAACCGACTGCGGCATCCCGAATGCGGGCTCTGGCCGTCCGGTCGTCCACCGACACACCACGACCGGAACCGGAAGGAGTTGAACTCATGTTCAATAGTCTATACGGCTGTTCAGCATCCTGCAGGAAATCGTGCCGCGAGGAGCCGAACGGCACAACCTCCACACTCAAACCCGACTATGGAATCTTGGGACCCCTAACCTCGCCGCTATGGGGCCCGATCCCGATGAAAAGGAGTACTACCCCACCCCCCTGCTGCGCCGGCGCGGAGTGCTCGGGACCATTGCCGTCTTGGCCGCCGGGTCCCTGCTTCTGCTCATGCTGATGTCGACCTGCACCTCCCGCAGGCAAACACCGGCACCTCCGACAACCACGATCCCAGCCGTAGTGGCCGTGCTGGACTAGCAGTCCAGCCGGTTCCGACTGAGGAACGCCCTACCCAAAACTCTTCTTCCAGGCCTCTATCTCGCCGACCGACACGTTTCCCCCGCAGAGGATGAGAACAACGTGCTCGCCGAGACGCCCCCGCAGCGCCTCCGCCGCCGCCAGCGTGCAGGACGCTGCGGGCTCCGTGAGCACCTTGGCCCGCTCGAGGAGGAACACCAGCGCGGCGAAGGCGGCGGAGTCGGGCACAACAACAACGTCCTCGAGCAGCTCCTGCGCCGCGCTCAGAGTCCCTTCACACACCCAGGGTGCGGCCAAGGTCTTGGCAATCGAGGTGGGCTGCATCTCCACGATCTTGCCGGCATCCAGAGCACGCCGCATGGCGTCGGCACCCTCGGTCTCCACGCCCCAGATGCGGACGTCCGGGGAGCGTCCCTTCAGGGCAACGCCCACGCCGGCCATGAGCCCGCCTCCGCCGATGCTCACAAACACATCGGTGGCATCGGGGGCGTCTGCAGCTACCTCAAGGCCGAGAGTGCCGTTGCCCGCCATCATGTGCGGGTCGTCGAAGGGGTGCATAAGGGAGAGGCCCGACTCGGCGCCGGTCTCGGCACGCCTGAAGGCCTCGGCGATGGTGGGCACTATCTCGACCTCGGCACCGTAGGCCCGGGTGGCCTCAATGGAGTGGTCCGGTGTGCCTTTGGGCATGAGTATCTTCGTGGGCACACCAAGCTCCCCGCCGGCGAATGCCAGACCCCGGGCAAAGTTGCCGCCGCTGACACCGACCACACCCCGTTTCCGCTGCTGCTTGGACAGATGGATCAGCTCATTGAAGGCCCCCCGCGGCTTGAACGATCCGGTCTTCTGAAAAAGCTCCAGCTTCAGTGACACCCGGGTCCCCAGAAACTCGCTCAGAGTCCGACTGGAGACGAGCGGTGTGCGGTGCAGGCGGCCCGATATCAGATCGAGGGCCTCCTCAACATCAGCCAGGGTGACGGGAACGGCCACCATGCCACCCTACCGCGCGGCTTCGCCGGCGCGCCTGCCATCATTAGTGGTATGAAACACGTCTTTGTCTGCGGGTATTCGCGCTCGGGGACGACTCTGCTCACCACCATCCTCGACGCGCACCCGCAGATCTCGATGGGCTACGAGCTGATGCAGCCCCTCTCCGATCTGCCCGGCGCTCTCGAAGCGCTGCAGAAGGCGGTGCAGCAGCGGGAAAAAGAGCGTCCCGAGCGGGCCCTCCGCCGCCACAAGGCCACCTACGACGTGGGAACGTACCTGATTCACTCACGCTGGGCTCGGCTCAATGGACATGATCTCCTGCGCATCCTCCGCCGCTTCATCGCCGAGGGCACCACCGAGGTTCGCACCATGCGCGACCAGGCCCGGCTCGCCATGGCCGTGGTCGAGTGCAAGCGGGAAAAGGAGAGTGCCGCCCTCAGCGGATGCAAGGTGCTGACCTCACGTTTTGGCGTGTTCCGTCGCAACTTCCCCGGCAGCGCCTTTGTCCTCATCGCCCGTGACCCGCGCGATATCGTCACCTCGCAGCTCGCTCGAGGCTTCGAGCGCTCGGTTCCGCAGATTGCGGAACACTGGAGGGACTACGTGAATCGGTTCTGGCGATTCAGCCTGCTGCACCCCAGGCGCACGGCTGCGGTGCGTTATGAGGATCTGGTCAACGATCCCGAGCCGCAGTACGAGCGCATCTTCGGAATGCTCGACCTCGACTACGGCGACGAGGTGCGCCGGTACTGGGACTCCAAGGCGAGCATCCTGCACACTCGCCATAACAACGCCCGCCTCGTCGGCACGGAGCTGTCCAGCCAATCAATAGGCCGTTGGCAGGAGGAACTCGCCGCCGAGCACGTCGCCGCAGTGGAGCAAATCTGCAGCCGGCCCATGAGACGATTCGGATACGAACCGACGGCCTAGCCGCCCTCGTCCTCTCCCTCGTCCTCCTCCTCATCCTCCTCACGGTGTGAATCCACGGCCGCTACAGCAAAGGCCGTCCCCTCACACTCGGCGGCCAGGTGCAGGCCCCAGCCCGCGGCCAGATCGTGAGGTTCCCACAGCATCCAGCGCATGCGGCCGGCCGACTCTCCGAGCACCTCCGGCGCCGCCGGCCACCCGAGATCGGCCAGTGACGCCACCGCCCACCAAGCGGCAAGACGGCCCGCCGGAGTGCCCCGGCGCCGCCCGTATGCGCCCCCACTGGCTCCGGCCCAACCCATCCAGGCAAGAGCGCCGGCGACATCGAGATCGGCGGCGAGAACCTCTCGATGGCCGAGGGCGGCAATCGCCGCCGAGGCGTCGCCCGCGACGACGGCGACGTCGATGGCTCCGTTCGACTGCTCGGCCCACACCCGGCCCAGATCGAAAAGAGCCGCTACCGATTCCTCGTCGTCCAGCGGCCGGCCTGGTGCCGAAAGCCGAAGATGCCGCAGACGCGGCCGAGCGGGCGCCGGGAAATCGGCTTTGTCGGAGTGGTAGCCGGCGACCACGTAGCGGGGCTCCCACGGCTGCAGTCTCAGCGGAACCTCGAGCACGTTGCGATCGATGCTCGTATCGTCCTCCAGATCCTCGCCTCTCACCACCCGCTCGTGAGCCGCCATCGATCGGGCCGGGCCGGTGGCCAGGTGTGGCGCCAACTCTGCCCATGAATGTGTGCTGGCCGCCACCTCCCAGAGGGGCCCTAGGGCAAACCGGCCGGCGCCTTCGACGACAACGGAGCCGGCAAGATCGGCGGGGGCTTCGAGAGCAAGGCGGTACTCGGCGTACTCGGCGGCGGGCCACAGCTGCAGGCCTCGCTCCAGGGCGTGTCGGCAACGGCCCCGCAGCTCCACGATCCCTCCCCAATCGCCCTCACCACAAAACAAATGGACCAGCCCGACCAGTTCGTCGAGGTCGCCACGCTCCACGGCTTCGGCAATGCGGCGAGTCATGCGGTCCTGCCCGGAATCTCGCCGCCGCAGGCTCCGGGCCGCGCCGTGCCATGCCCATCCGGTTTCTCTCCTCCGGTCCGACCGAGCGCTGACGCCGATCGGGCACCGGCCCCGGCCAGAAGGCAACTGCACATCAAACCGCACGCTACCGCAATCCACCCGACACCACGATCGTCGAGAGCCGACAAGAACCTGGCCGGGTGAATACGTTTGATCCGGCACGGTAGAGTCCAAAGATGCTCGCCGACCTCCCCGACTGGCTGGCCCGACCTGCCGGCGCACTCGGCATAATTGCCGCCCTCGCCGGGTCGGGCCTCGTTTTTTGGGCGACGGTATTCGCCTCGTTTCTCGCCGTCATTCTCGGCGGCGTTGCCTTTCTCATCGCCGGCCTGTGTTGGTACGCCGCCGACATGGCTGCCACCGACCGTCGGCTCCGCTGAGATCGGGCATAGCTCCGCCCTGATAGGCTCGCCCCCCATGGCCAGACGCCTCCTCGCCACCGTCCCAGCGCTGCCACTGACGGCTGCCGGGTATCTCGCCTCGCAAGTACTTCGCGCCGCCAATCGCAAGGACCTGCCCTCTTTCTCCAACGCCGATGCCTCCGGGCTGTTTGGGGATCCCGAATCGCCGCCGCTGCGGTTTGTTGCCCTCGGAGACAGCTCCCTAACCGGACCCGGACTGGCCCACCTGGACAACATCTGGGTACGACGGCTTGCCTCCCGCCTGGCCACCGACTATCGCGTCGAGCTGATTTCGCTCGGCGTGGGCGGATCGAGAGTCCAGGATGTCGTCGACGGCCAGCTGGAAGAGGCGGTAGCGCTACGCCCCGACATCGCCCTCGTCGCCGTCGGAGCCAACGACGCGATCCGCGCCACGCCCACACGGGCCTATCGAACGTCGATGGCTCACATAATCTCCCGGCTTGAGCACGGCGCCGGCGCCACCGTGCTCACGGGCATCGGCGACCTGGGCTCCATCCCCCGACTCCCTCACGCCCTTCGCCCCTTTCTGTCGTGGAGAGCACGCGTCTTCGACGACATCTGCGCATCCATCGCCGTTTCCCGACCCACAACGGTGAAGGTATACACCCGTGGACCCATCTCCACGGCCTTCTGGGAAGACCCCTCACTCTTTGCCGCAGATCTGTTCCACGCCTCCGACGAGGGGCACCGCGTCCTCGCCGAGGAGACGCTGCCCGCTCTCCGGGCCGCGCTCAGCATCGCTATTCGACGAAGCCGCACCGCCTTCTGAGGCACGGCCCCCCCTACCACGAACTTGTCCACAGCCCCAGTGGTACGATTGAAGGGCTCCGGGGAGCTCGGGCTAGCCGAGCTGAGAGGGTGGCCGGCCGCAAGGCAACGTCACCGACCCGCGGAACCTGATCTGGGTAATTCCAGCGGAGGGAGCCATGGAGACGCCAGTCATCATCTTCGCCGGGGGCGATCCGGTGACGCGCGACGTGTCCCCCATGCTTCCGAGCGATGCGTTCGTGATCGCCGCCAACTCGGGCCTCCACACCGCAATCGGCCTCAAGGTCAACGTGGATCTGGTCGTCGGTGACCTGGATTCGGCCGATCCGGCCGAGCTCGCCGCAGCAACCGAAGCGGGCGCCAAAATCGAGCGCCATCCGGAGGACAAGGACGTCTCCGATCTCGAACTGGCACTGGAGGCCGCAGCTGCCCGCGGTCTCTCTCCTGCAATCGTGGTGGGGGGCGCGGGATGGGACCGCATCGACCATTTGCTGGCCAACGCCCTCCTGCTTGCCTCCCCTCGATTTGCCGGCCTTCGTCCGCGCTGGTGGGTCAAGGGAGCGCACGTGGCCATCGTGCACGACCGGGTCGTACTCCGGGGAGAGCCCGGCGACAAAGTGACCCTCCTTGCCGCCGGTGGGCCCGCCCAGGGCGTCTCTTCAAACAATCTCCGTTGGCCCCTGGCCAGCGAGACTCTCTCACCAGGTTCCACTCGGGGGGTAAGCAACGAATTGACCGGTCACTCGGCCACGATCATCGTGGACGAGGGAGTGCTCATCGTCATCCGAGTGGGGCGGCAGATGTGAGGGCACGGATTGCCGCGCTTTCGGTTCTCGTCTTTGCCGCCACCGCCTGCGGTGACGACGCCACGGCAACGGGTGGGGCACCAACGACGTCCGCCGGCGTTGAAGAAGCCACCTCTTCTTCGACGCCGGCCGGCGTCGTGCGCCTCCTCACCCACGATTCGTTCCTCGTTTCCGAGGCAGTGCTCGACGAATTCACCGCCGCCACCGGCTTCGAGGTCGAGATCCTCGCCGCCGGTGACGCCGGCCTGGTGCTCAACCAGGCGATACTCACCGCAGGGAATCCCTTTGCCGATGTGATCTTTGGAGTGGACAACACCTTTCTCTCGCGCGCCCTCGACAACGACGTCCTGGTCCCCTATGAGAGTCCCGGCCTGGCCGATGTGCCTGCAGAGCTGCAGCTTGACCCGGAGTTCCGGGCCACCCCGATTGACTACGGCGACGTCTGCCTCAACTACGACAAGGAGGCTTTCGACGCTCTGGCCCCGCCCGGAACTCTCCTGGATCTGGTCGCCCCGGCCTACGCGGGCAAACTCGTCGTCGAGAATCCGGCAACGTCCTCTCCCGGCCTCGCCTTCCTGCTCGCCACCATCGCCACTTTCCCCGAGGACGCCGACTACACCTGGCGCGACTACTGGGCCGATCTGAGAAACAACGACGTGCTCGTCACCGATGGGTGGGAGACCGCCTACTACGGAGCATTCTCCGGAGGCTCGGGCACCGGTGACCGCCCTATCGTGGTCTCCTATGCCTCGTCGCCTCCGGCCGAGATCATCAACGCCGAGGAACCCCTCGAGGAGGCGCCCACCGCTGTTGTCAGCGAAGGCTGCTTTCGTCAGATCGAGTTTGCCGGCATCCTGCGCGGCGCCGCCAATCCCGAAGGCGCAGCGCTGCTCATCGACTTCATGCTCTCGGAGCGGTTCCAGGAAGACATCCCGCTCAACATGTACATGTACCCGGCCAACGCCAAAGCCGATCTCCCCGCCGAGTTTCTGGAGAACACCTCGGTGCCCCGGAGCCCCCTGACCATCGACCCGGCCACAATCGACGCCAACCGTGAGGCTTGGCTCGACGAGTGGACGACAATAGTGGTGCGGTGAGGCGATTCTCCTGGGCCATTGCGGCGCTGGCCGCGATTCCGTTGGCCTTCCTGGCCATGTTCTTCATATGGCCGGTGGCCTCGATCATCTTCACCAGCCTCTCCCCCGGCGGCCGATTCGATTTCACATCGCTGCGTGAGGTGCTCACCAACGCCGACCTGCTCGGCGTAGCCTGGTTCACCTTGTGGCAGGCCGCCGCCTCGACCGTGCTCACCCTCATCGTCGCCCTTCCCGGCGCCTACGTCTTCGCCCGCTATGACTTTCCCGGCAAACGTTTCCTGCGGGCCGCGGCCACCGTGCCCTTTGTGCTCCCCACGGTTGTCGTCGGCACCGCGTTCCTGGCACTCGTGGGGAGCAACGGACTGCTGGGCGTAGATCTCGACGGGACCATCTGGGCCATCCTCGCCGCCCATGTGTTCTTCAACTACGCCGTCGTCCTGCGCACCGTCGGCGGCCTGTGGTCCCATCTGGATCCCGCCCTCGAGGAGGCGGCCCGCTCACTGGGAGCCAGCCGGTGGCGGGCCTTCACCGGCGTCACCCTGCCCCTGCTGCGTCCCGCCATTGCCGCCGCCGCCTCGATCGTCTTCCTCTTCACCTTCACCTCGTTCGGCGTGGTCCTGATCCTCGGCGGGCCCGGGCTGGCCACGCTGGAGGTGGAGATCTACCGCCAGGCCAAACAGCTTCTGGATCTCCCCACGGCCGCCGTGTTGGCGATCATCCAGATGATCGGGGTCACCGCCATCCTCACCGCCTATTCCCGGTATCAGGAGCGCAGCGCGGTAGAGCAGGGCCTGCGACCCGCCGCCGAGGTAGCGACCCGGCCGCGCACCCGCGGCCAGCGCGCCCTGGTCGCCGGTGTGCTCGCCTCGATGGCTCTCCTGCTCGGCGGGCCCATCGCCGTGCTGGTGGAACGATCGCTGCACGGCGAGGCCGGCTACGGTTTCGGCTTCTACCGGGATCTCGGCGAGGGCACCCGCACCGGAGCCCAAATCGCCGATCCCATCAAGGCCATCAGCAACTCGGCCTCATTCGCCGTGGTCGCCACTGGTATCGCGCTGCTCGTCGGCCTCTGTGCCGCCGCCGTCATCGCCCGCAGGCGGGGCCGCCTTTCACGCTGGTTCGACGCCCTGTTAATGCTGCCCCTCGGGACCTCCGCGGTCACCATCGGCTTCGGCTTCCTGGTCGCCCTCGATGCCCCCATCGACCTGCGCGCCTCCTGGATCCTGATCCCGCTCGCCCATGCCCTGGTGGCCGTGCCCTTTGTGGTGCGTTCCGTGGTGCCGGTGATGCGTTCGGTGCGCCAGCGCCTGCGCGAGGCGGCCGCCGTGCTCGGCGCCCCGCCCCACCGCGTGTGGCGCGAGATAGATCTGCCCATCGTGGCGCGCGCCACCGCCGTCGGAGCCGGCTTCGCCTTTGCCGTCTCACTCGGCGAATTTGGCGCTACCTCACTCGTAGCCCGGCCCCAGACATCTCAGACGCTTCCGCTGGCCATCTACCGCTTCCTGGGCCAGCCGGGAGCGTTCAACTTCGGCCGGGCAATGGCGATGAGTGTCATCCTGATGATCGTCACCGCCATCTCGATCTTCCTGATCGAACGTTTTCGCACCCCGGGACTGGGGACGTTCTGATGCTCGCCGTGCTCACCGCCAACGTCCGGTTCTCGGAGACCGTGGCCCTCGACGACGTTTCCATATCGGTGGCCGACGGCGAGGTGGTGGCCGTGCTCGGGCCCAGCGGTTCGGGCAAAACCACCCTGTTGCGCGCCGTCGCCGGCCTGCAACCGCTGCACACGGGCAGTGTCACCTGGAACGGCGAGGATCTCACCACCGTGCCCACCCATCAGCGCAACTTCGGGCTCATGTTCCAGGATTTCGCCCTGTTCCCCCACCTCGACGTGGCCGGCAATGTGGCCTTCGGACTGCGCATGCAGGGTGTTCCCGCCGAGCAGCGCCGGCGGCGCACCGCCGAAGCCCTGGAACGGGTTGAGCTGCGCGGCTTTGAGAAGCGCCGCATGGGCACACTGTCCGGTGGCGAGGCGCAGCGAGTTGCCCTGGCCCGCGCCCTGGCCCCGGGACCGCGCATGCTCCTCCTCGACGAGCCCCTCGGCTCACTGGACCGGGCACTGCGAGAGCGTCTCAGCATCGAGTTGAGATCTCTGCTGACCCGTCTCGGCATCACCGCCCTCTACGTGACCCACGATCAGACCGAGGCATTCACCCTCGCCGACCGTGTCGCCGTGCTCGATAAAGGCTCCATACTTCAGATAGGGACCGCGGAAGGTGTCTGGACCCGCCCGGCCAACGAAACCGTGGCCAGATTCCTCGGCCAGCAAAACCTGGTGCCGGGCACCATCGAGGGCGGCTGGGCCACCACACCGCTCGGCGTCATCCCGGCCCCCCGTGATGCCGCCGAGGGGCCAGCCCGCCTGGTCATTCGCCCAGAGGCCTTGTCCGTCGATCCCAGAGGCCCCATCGAAGGAGTGTTGCGCTCCCGGCTCTTCAGAGGCACCGACTATCTCGTCGAGATCGAAACCGGTGACATTGTCATCGAAGCCCTGCTGCGGGGCGCCCCCAAGCCGGGTACCACGATACGCCTAGCCGTCGAGCCCGGCGGCGTCACTGTTCTCCGAGAATCGACTACACCACCTCATCAAGAGCAGCCCTGATCTCGGAGGTGAGGCCCTCGTCGAGCGTGGAGTGCAGCACCCTGCCGTCAAAACGCCGCATCTCGCGTACCAGGGTTGTCGGCGCCGCCGGATCGAGGAGAAGGAAGAGTGCCGCCGATTTGGGCGCCAGCTCTTCGCCCATTTCTTTCATCTGCCGGTCGGAGATGCCGATGTCCCGCAGCTTGGCCCAGATCCCCCCGATGGCCGCCCCGAGTGCTGCACCCACAAACGGCACCAGAAAGAACAGGCCGGCCAGCATGCCCAGCCAGGTTCCGGCCATCGCCCCCTGGCCCGGGGTCACATCCTTGGTCTGGTGGATACGGATCTTGCCTCGGGGGTCCTTTACCACAATGGCAGCGTCGTCGAGGCGAATAGCCCCGCGCCGGTGCAGCCGCAGCGAGGCGATCAGGGCCTCCTGGGCGCGCAGGCCGTCCTCGAATTCGATGGCGAGCAGCTCGATATCGGCCGCTTCCGGCGCGGAAGCCTCGGCCCGCTCGTCATCGGCCCATGGATCGAACCCGTCGTGCATCCCGCTCCCGGCTCGCCCACCCCATTGTGGCCGCTCACCGACCTTGACGAGCGCCGTCGCCGCCACTTCCGCCGGCGGGGCCGGGCTCAGCTCCTGACTCGTTCCAGCGCCAGCACCACGAGCAGCAAGAGCACAGCGGCGCCCCCGGCGACGATGTGGGCGTCGCCGGTGAATCCGTCCATACCGAGCGGGTCGACGATTCCCCAGCCCAAGATCGCCAGCAGCCCAAAACCCACAAAAAGTAGGGCTCCGACCAGCGCCACCGCGGCGGATGGCGCCCTCCCGCGCCGCAGCGTTAGTACCACGGCGGTCCCTACAAGAAGGTGAAAGACGTTCTGCAGCGGATTCAGGTCGAACATGAGCAGAGCCTCACCCTGGGCAGGCGCCAGCGGCAAAAAACCCGTTTCGCCGAAGCCGAGCACGCCGATGGCGACGGCAAACACGCCGAAGCCGGCCGCGGCCGCCCGCCCGGCCGAGAGCCCTCCCGGCTTGCCCTCCGGGTGCCTCTCGATGCGGCCGAACACAAGAAGCAGCGCCGCCAAAGGAATCACCGCCATCAGCAGCCACAGCGGACGCAGCGCCCACCACTGCAGGGAGCCGATCTCCGGCTCAGGCAGGCCCACGGAGTGCCAAACCCCTCCGGCCACCGAGATGGCGGTCACATGCCAAAGGAACATCGTCAGCACCACGGCGTGGATTCGAGTCACCGCACTAGAGAACCAGCGGTGGGACAACAGCCGCCGGACGGGGTGGCGAAGCAGGAGAGCCAGGCCCAGGAGCCACACAGTGAGGGCGACCATGGCAACGCTGGGAGGCTGCGCGTTCGACCGAGCCTGCCCGGGCACCCCGACCAGGCTCACCGGGTAATTGCCGACGGTGGTAAGAAGGACAAGCCCGGCCAGGCCGGCACCGGCAAGCAGGGCGGCCCCGCGCCAACCCAGACGCCCCAGCGTCCCATCGGCGTAGAGAAAGCCGATCTGATGCGCCAGGATCCACATGAGGGCGTAGTTGAGACCGCCCAGGTCGGTCATCCCGCCTCCAAGGGAGACGATGTCCACCACGGCCACGCCCAGACCGAGGGCGATGATGGTGGTGAAGCGGGCCCGCTGGTGCAGCCTCCACGCCGCCGGCGCCAGCGCCACCACCACGACGTAGATGCCGAGGAACCACAGCGGCAGCGCCGCCACCTCCGCCGCCTCGGCCTTACCCGGAGCGCCGGGGTCCACAATCTCGATGATGGCGGCAACGGCGAGCCACACCGCAAGAAACACGTAGGCGGGGCGCAGCAGCCGCCCCAAACGCGCTTCCAGGTAGGGCAGGTACCCGCGGTGACGAGACAGGCTCACCGCGTTGGCAAACCCGCCGACAAAAAACACCAGCGGCATCACCTGAACCAGCCAAGTGGTCAGCCGGCCGGCCCGGATCACTTCGAGCGCGTTGACCGCGTCGACGCCGCCGTCGGCCCATACCACAGTCGTGGTCAGCCAATGGCCGAACACAACGATGCAGATGCATGCCACCCGCACGACGTCGATGAAAGGATCTCTCTTCGCCAGGAGGCGAGGGTCGATCCGAGAGTCCGCCCGGCTCCGGGTGCCGTTGGCAGGCTCAGTCATCGAAGCCCTGCCGCCGGCCCGGTGCTCCGGCCCCACTCATCTGTGCTGCGCCACAAGCACGCCCTCCTCATAGAACACCACTTCCCACCCTTCCCCGGCCACGATGGTGTCGACCAGGGCACGATCCTCTTCCCCTATCGACCACTCGTTGACGACAAGCCACTCCACCGATTCGGCAGAACGCTGGTTCTCATTCCTGACCCCCCAGTTGTACGGGATCCACGGGTTGGGGAACTCATAGATCTCGTGCCGATGGGTGAGGTGGGGCACAAACCCGTAGGTGGCCGAGACGGTGTCGTCCGGTCCCGGCAGCGTCAGGGCACGCTCCATAACCTGCTGCCTCTGGTTCCCGGCGAGTGGCCAATGGCCGTCTCGGAAGTGGGTACTGACCGGGGAGATGCCGATCACAACAACGGAACACAGGCCCAGAACGGCAATGAGGCCTAAAGCGAAACGGCGCGTCGGCAGGCGCCTGAACTTCCCCAGGCCCTCGATCATGGCGATGGTGAAGGCGAGCACCGGAAGGGCGGCGTAGTGGAACCTATATTCCCAGGTGAACGAATTGACGGACAGCAGGTTGATGAGGATTTGCGGCAGCCCGATGAGCAGCACCCCGGGAGAGAGGAACGACAGCAGGCCGAAGGGCACGGCCAGATACCACAGGTACCACAGGATATCGGCCTCCCACAACCGCTCCAGGATCAGGCCCGGGTTGGTGATCACCGAACCGATCACCTCAATCGGCGAGCTGCCCAGATCACCAAAAAACTGCCCGTAGAACGCCCCCTCGCTGTTGAAGAGAGGGATGAGCGCTTGGTTGACGAAGGCGAACCAGGCGGCGGCACCGAGCATCGTCAGCAGGCCCACCTTGCGTTGCCCCCGCCACAGGAGCAGGACGCCCAGCATGAGCGCAGCCAAGGCAACGTCTTCCTTCCAGCAGACAGCGAGGGCGAGGAACAGGGCGTACGGGAGCCAGCGCCGGCGCTGAGCCGCCACATAGGCACAGAGGAACGGCGTGATGGCAATGACCTCGGGATGGAACATCTCCTGGAAATGCCACTGCAGAACCCCGTTAACGACAAAGGCGATGGCCGGGATCAGCGCGTGCCACTCGTTGCCGAGCACACGCTTTGCCGCCATGAACACAGGCACTCCTCCGAGCACAACAACAGCTACCTGGAACAGGTTGAGGAAGTGGGGACCGGCGCCAAGCCAATAGAACGGAACCAGCAGGAAGAACCCGAACGAGCCGTGGTGGCCGAGCGTCTGCATCCCGCGCACCGTGTTGAAACCGGCGCCGCGGCTGTGCAGCCAGATCGACTGGTCGAAGATGCCAAGGTCAAATCCGAAGCTGCCGAAACGGTCATGCCGCATGAAGACGAGCACGGCGAAAACGATGAACCACGTGATCATCACTCCGGCGAGGATGAGCCGCGGGGCCCCAATACGTTTGGCCAGCCGCAGCACCGCTGCCCCCGGCCCGGCGCCGCCCCATCCGTCCTGCCGAACGTCGCCGAGCCGCCCCCACAGCGAACGGCCGCCACTTGCACCCGGCCCGGACGCTGTTGACGCGGAACTCACCGCCGTGCCTCTACCCGAAACCGGCCCGGCAAGCCGCCCCGCCCCAAGGCGCCGGGACCGCACTCACGTCGCAAAACCCTCAGGCCGCCGCCGCAGCAGCCTTCCCATTCCCCAGCGGGTCACCAGCCACATGGCCTCCCGAATGATGCGCCCGTCGAGCTTGGATTCCCCTCGGCATCGTTCCCGGAACGTGATCGGAACCTCGACAACCTTGCAGCCGAGCAGATGCGCCCGCCACGCCATCTCCACCAGGAAGACATAACCCGCCGAACGGCAGGTATCGGCCCGGAGTCGCCGCAGCGCGTCCGCCCGGAAGGCGCGGAAGCCGCTGGTGAGGTCTCGCATCGGAGTACCAAGCATAAAACGGGCGTAGCGGTTGCCCCCGCGGGACAGGAAACGCCGGCGGCGCGGCCATCCTTCGATGGCTCCGCCGGGCACAAACCGGCTCCCGATGGCGAGATCGGCCCCGTTGTCGATGGCGGCAACAAGCGTGGGGAGCTGGGCCGGATCGTGAGAGAGATCGGCATCCATTCCGCAGAGTGTCTCGGCGCCCGCGGCCAGGGCCACAGCAAAACCCTCGGCATAGGCCGGGCCGAGACCCTGCTTGGCGGGGCGATGGAGCACGGAGAGGCGCGGCTCCGCGGCGGCGAGCTCGTCGGCGAGCCGACCGGTGCCATCCGCTGAGTTGTCATCGACGACAAGAACGGAATAGGGGTGCTCCAGCACGCGCGCCACGACTTCGGCGAGGTTCTCCGCCTCGTTGTACGTGGGCAGGATCACCCATACCGAACCGGCGGCAGAACCCGACTGCGGCACTGCAGTTGCCGGCCCCGGCCGCTTCTGGGCAGGACGCTTCTGCGTCACCTCGACCTTCTCGTGGGGAGGGAACCAGGCTAGCCCCGATCGCCCCCGCCACCGCCCGACAACACCGCGGCTAGGTCGGTTGTTGTCCGATGAGGGGAACCAGTCGCCGTTCGCTAGCTGAATCCGAGGAACTTGGCGAGATCCGAGGCAATCCGTCCCGCCTGGTCCCGGGCCGCCGCCTCGGCGCCGCTCGGCTCGTCGCCGGCCCCGAGCTCACGGCGTAGGTCGACGTAGATCTTCAGTTTGGGTTCGGTGCCGCTGGGCCGGACCAGGGCCCGGCCCGCCGCCCCGAGATCAAAAACGACGAGCGCCGCCGCCGGCAGCCACCGGGGACGTTTCTCGGCGCCGGCGCGAAAATCGAGAACCGCATCGACCTCAAATCCGCCGAGCACCGCCGGGGTGTGCTCCGCCAACCCGTCCATGGCGGCATTGATCTCGGCCGCCCCCTGCTCACCAGGCCGCATCACACTGAGCTGGGTGCCGACCCAGAGCCCATGCTGCCGGTACAGGCGCTCCAGGCGATCAAAGACCGTTTTTCCCCGTGCCCGATCCTGTGCCACCAGATCGGCAAAGACCACGGCGGCGGAGACACCGTCCTTGTCCCGAACCAGCCGGCCCACCGTGTACCCGATGGCCTCTTCGTACCCGAAGACGAACTCCAGCCCCTCGGCCTCCTCGAGATCAAGAGCGGCATTGGCGATCCACTTGAACCCGGTGAGGGTGGACTCGTAGCGAGCCCCGTGAGCAGCAGCGACGGCCGCCAGCATCGGCGAGGAGACGATGCTGCTGATCACCAGTGGAGGAGCCTCGCCCGCATACTTCTCGAGGAGGAAGTCCCCGAGCACGATGCCGGTCTGGTTGCCGGTGAGATGCACCCACCCTTCCGGGCCGGGGAGGCAGACGGCGAGCCGGTCACCGTCGGGATCGTTGGCGAGCACCAAATCGGCGCCGACGTCGCCGGCGAGGCCGAGGGCGAGGTCTAGAGCGCCGGGCTCTTCGGGATTGGGGAAAGGGACCGTGGGGAAACGGCCGTTGGGCTCGGCCTGTTCCGGGACCGTGTGCACCTCGTGGTAGCCGGCGGCGGCGAGCGACCGCTCGGCCAGGTGTCCGGCCACGCCGTGCAGCGGCGAGTAGACGATGCACAGATCGCGGTCGGCCTCACCTTGTGGCCGGATCCCGAGGAGATCGTCGACGTATCTCTCTTGCCACGCCGGCTCGATCGGCACGGCCTGTTCGTTTTCCCCCTCAAGCGCTCCTTCACAGCGGGGGACATCGGCGGCGGCCCCCACCCGTTCGATGGAATCGGCAATCTCGGTATCCACCGGCGGGATGATCTGAGCGGCGTTGGCGTCGTACACCTTGTAGCCGTTGTCCCGCGGCGGATTGTGGCTGGCCGTCACCACCACCGCAGCCCGGGCTCCGAAGACACGTGCGGCGTAGGCCACAAGCGGGGTGGGAACCGGCTCCTCGAAATACCGCACGGGAATGCCGGCGGCAACAAGCACGGCAACGGCGTCGGCGGCAAAAGTCGGGCTGCTGAGCCGGGCGTCGTAGCCCACTACCACCGGCCCGCCCTCGGGCCGAAATTCGATGAGGTAGTCGGCCAATCCCTTTGTGGTTCGGATCACCGTGGCCCGATTCATTCGATTCGAGCCGGCCTCCACCGCCCCACGAATCCCTGCGGTACCGAACTCGAGGCTGCCCGCCATACGTTCCGACAGCTCGTCGACCGCGCCGAGCGCAATGAGGCGCTCCAGCTGCGCCCGGGTCTCCGGGTCGGGATCACCGGCAATCCAGGCCCGCGTCTTCACCAGCAGCTCCTCCGGAAGCGCCGCCCCGAGCGCATCACCTACGGCCGCCACACCCGCCTCGGTGGCGAGGTGGGTCATCGGGACGTCGTGCTCGGCGACGGGCAACCGATCAACAACGAGTTCCGAGGGGGCCACTCCGATGCGGAGCGCGTCGGGGCGGAGACGGGCCAGGAACCGATCGAGGTATCCCGACCCCCGCCCCAGGCGCACCCCCTGAGCATCAAATACGACGCCGGGCACCAGGGCTACATCGATCTGCGCCGGGTCCACCACGGGCGCCGAATCCCTCGGCTGCAAGAAACCGAAGCGGTGCCGCTCCATCGGGCCCGCGAAGGGATGCACGGTGAGCTCACCACGCTCGGGGGTACGGGTCAGGAACGACGCCGCTTCGAAGCGGAGTGCGGTGATATCCGGCTCATCGGGGAGAGGCTGATAGAGCAGCACTCGGGCACCGGGCAGGCCTCCCCAGCGGCGCAGTCCACCGACGATATGCATCGAGATGGCGTGCAGGTCGAGCCCGGATCGTATGGCGCGCCCCCACTCTCGCCACTCGGCCTTGCCTGCTGTGGATGCTGGCCGCAACACCGGCTACGAGAAGAGCCGGGGCGCCAGAGCCTGCAGCTCCTCGGTGGCAGACCCGAGCACCGAATAGTCGGCCTCGTCACGAATTCGGTCCACGTTGGCGGCGACGTCTTCAACGCTGAGAGGCCCCTCCGCTGGAGGTTTGAAGTAGCCGGTGGTGCGGGCGATGAAGAAGCGGCTCACATTGCCGCCGGCCACCGACCAGATCTCTCCGGTGAACGCGCACTCCTCGGAGCAGAAGAACGCCACCACGGGCGAGACCATCTCGGGATCAAGCTTCTCCGCCACCGGTCCCAGAAGCTGCTCGGTCATCCGGGTGCGGGCCACAGGAGCCAGCACGTTGACCCTGATGTTGTACTTGGCCCCCTCGAGCTTGAGAACGTTGGCGAGGCCGACGACGCCCATCTTGGCCGCGCCGTAGTTCGACTGACCGAAATTGCCCAGGATGCCCGCATTAGACGCAGTCATGACGATACGTCCGTACGACTGCTCACGCATGACCCTGAGAGCAGGCCGGGTGACAAAAAAGGAGCCCCTCAGGTGTACATCAAGCACCGCATCGACATCGGGCCACTCCAGGTTGTGAAAGGCCTTGTCGCGCAGTATGCCGGCGTTGTTCACGAGGATGTCCATCCGCCCGTATTCGTCGACGGCCGTGGCCACGACGGCCTCGCCGCCGGCCGGCTCGGCTACCGAGGAGTAGTCGGCAACGGCGGTGCCGCCCGCCTCGGTTATCTCGGCAACCACTTCGTCGGCGGGTCGGGTCTCGGCGCCACTCCCATCGGCGGCGACCCCGGAGTCGTTGACGACGACGGCGGCTCCTCTGGAAGCCAGCAATCTGGCATGGCTGGCACCGAGCCCCCGCCCGGCACCGGTGACGATGGCGACACGGTCCTGGAACTCGATCATCCCCGACCTCCTTGACTCGCCGCGCTCTCCTCGGCCGAGGCTAGTCCTGTGATACATGCCGATCTGGGAATGCCCGGTGCAGCGGCGGGGCCAGATCTCCGAATTCGCCAACCGTCACCGCCTCGAGGCCGAGCCAGGACGCCAGGTGCTCCAGCTCTGCGACCAGGGGCGGCACCACTCGGCCCGGCTCTTCCCCCGACTCGATGAAGGCCCCGGGCACCAGCAGCAAGCCGCGGCTGCGATCGGCCTTGACATCAACCCGGGCCACCAGCCGATCCCCAAGCAGAAACGGGAGGACGTAGTAGCCCCAGCGGCGCTGGGGCCGAGGCACGTAGATCTCGATCCGGTAGCTGAAGCCGAAGACCCGCTCCACCCGCTCCCGGTTCCACACGACCGGGTCGAAGGGGCACAGCAGGGCAGCCCGACTCGGCCGGCGCGGCACCGGCACCTCCGGATGCACGTAGGCGGGCTGCCGCCAGCCCTCGACTTCCACAAGCTCCAGCGTCCCCTCCTCGGCCAGGGCGGCGAGAGCGAGGCGCGCCGCCACTAGGGGAATCCGGTAGTAGTCGGCCAGGTCCTTGGCCGTAGCCACCCCACAGGCGCGCGCCGCCATCAACAGCAGGCGCCGATGTGCCTCGGGGCGTGGCACCGGCGGTGCCTGGAGATACTCAGGCGGGATCACCCGTTCCGGCACGTCGTAGCGACGGGCGAAATTGTGCCGCCCGGCGATGGCGAGCCTGCCGGTGGCGAACAGCCACTCCAGGGCCACCTTGCCGCGGTTCCAGCCCCACCACGGGCCTTTGCACTCGCCGGGGTCGGAGAGGTCGGCGGCGCCCACCGGACCCACCTCGTGCACCTCATCGAGAACCCGCTCCACATAGCCCGGGTGCTCCCGGTTCAGCCGATCCACCCTGACCCACGGGTGCATCTCGTCCATGCGGTGCCGGAACAGCGGGTAGTCCTCGATGGGAAGAAACGACGCCTCGTGACCCCAGTACTCGAACAGAAGCCGGTGGTTCTCAAACGCGCGCCACAGCAGGCTGCGGTCGTGGCTTCCCAGCCGGGAGAACAAGGTGAGGTGGTGCGCCCGCTCGATGGCATTCACCGAATCAATCTGGAGCGCCCCGATGCGGCGCATCAGCCGGCGCAGATGGCGTACATCGACCCGGCCCGAGGGGCGGGGCTCGGCAAGCCCCTGTGCGCCGAGTGCCAGCCGCCGGGCACGCTGCAGATCGATTCGCCTCATGATCCGGAGGGCGCCGACGGCTCGGCGCGAACAACGAGCACCGCCCTCGTCCTACTCCATTCGCAGCCCATGCCCGGTGCGGCCTTCCCTCGTACGGCCGGGGTAGCCTAACTGCATGCTCAAGACCCTGGGCACCGTCGGCTCGGCCATCCGCACCGCAGTGGGACTCACCATCGCGGTGCTGTACACCATTGCCGTCTCCAGCTATCTCATCGTGTTCACCAGGTTCCGGCCCACCTCACCACATGTAGATACCGTGGCGCGCAGCTGGGGAAGAGTCTTCTGCGCCGCCTGCGGGGTCCGGGCCACCTTTGAAGGCATCGAGCACGTGGACGCCGCCCAATCCTACGTTTTCGTCTCGAACCATATCTCGAACCTGGATGCCCCGTTCCACCTCGCCTTTGTGCCCGTCGGGATCCGCTTCCTTGCCAAGAAGGAGCTGTACAAGATCCCCATATTCGGCCGCGCCATGCGCTCCATCGGCATGGTGGAGACGGATCGCCAAGCCCGTGCCGCCGCCCACCGCAAGATCAACGAACAGGTGGCCCGGGTAGTGGAGATGGGGCGGTCGCTCATCGTCTACCCGGAGGGCACCCGCTCTCGCGATGGCGAGCTGCACGAATTCAAGAAAGGAGCCTTCCGCATCGCCATCGACAACGGCATGCCGGTGCTTCCCGTCGCCATCGCCGGCCTCTACGAGATCTGGCCGCCTGAATCGAAGATCATCCGGAGAGGCCGGGCCAAGATGGTGTTCCACGAGCCCATTCCCACCGCCGGCCTCGGCTCCGACGACATCGACGCCCTGCGCTCCCGGGTTCATGAGATAGTCGGCGCCACCCACGAACGTATTCGCCACCAGGATTCGGCTCGGCGCCGCTAGGCCGAAGACCGCCTCGCCACCACAATGTTGTCGATGGCAGACGGCGCGCCTTCGACGGCACGCAGGACCTCCTCGGCACGGATGATCTCGAACTCCCCGCCGAGAGCCTCGACGACGTCCCCCGCCGTATAGAGATGCTCAGGATCACCGGGCCCGCCGGCACCGTCGCTGAGATTGCGCAGGTCGTGCCCAATCACAACGAAGTGCCCCCCGGCCGTCACCGCTCCCGCCGCCATCAGCCAGAGGACTCGCTGCTCCGCCCTGGGTGGATGCAGATAGGAGATCACCACAAGCTCAAAAGCCTGCAGGGGCGGCTTCCACTCCCGCAGATCGGCGAGGATCCAATCGACGGATACTCCCCGACGCTCCGCCAGCTCGCGCCCGCGCTCGACGGCCACGCCCGACCACTCGACCGCCGTCACCGCCCACCCCTGCTCCGCCAGCCAAACGGCGTTGCGGCCCTGGCCTGCGGCCAGGTCGAGGGCCCGACCGGGCTCGAATGCGGCCACCGTCTCGGCCAGGAACCTATTCGGCTCGGCCGCGGTCACATAATCGCTCTGGCAATGGCGCTGATCCCATCTCTTCCGATCCACAAGGGCGGAGAGTAGCGGGCAGAATCGCCGGTCAGTCATAGATGCCGACCAGGTAACAGTCCCCATCGTGCAGCTCGCAGAGGAATGCGCCGGCCCCGGTGACGATCTGATAGCGGTCGGCGTGCTGCTCCCCATCCCACCAGCGACCGGTGCGCCGCCACGGCCCGGCCCAATTGTGCACCTTCTCCCAGCGGCTCCCCAGCCGCATGCGAACGGGGCATTCTCCATCCCACTCCACCTCCACCCGGCGCGGCGGAGGCAAGAGCGCCGGCGCCGGATCGGGCAGGCGGCCGGGCCACAGCGCCTTCGGGTCGTGTATCGGCAGCGGCGCCGGCTCGCCCCACCGATACCAGCGGACCCGCTCACCCGGCTCCCTGCCTCCCTGCGGCACTGCTTGCAGCACGGCATCGGGACCAACGAGCGCCTGGGCGCGAGCCAGGGCGCGCCGAGACTCCGCCGCCGCGGCGACATCCTCACCAAAACACATCTGGCGCCCTGAATCGGAGCGATCGCCGGGAACGAGGCGCAGCCGTGCCATGCCCCCGGGAATGCCGCCCCCCTCCACCCAGGCCCGCAGCTGCCAGCGAATCCGCTCCGCCATCTCGCCCTCGGTGAAAGGATCGGCGCTGCGCCAGGTGCGGGATCGAACCTCGCCTGCCGCCGACGTGGCCTCCACCACTACCAGGTGCGGAATTCCCGGAGCGGCGACTTCAAGGAGCCGGTGCGCCAGCGACCTGGCGGCAAACGCCGCCTGCTCCAAGTTTTGCAGCGGCGGATCAAAACGCTCCTCGGCCTCCATATCCTGTGGCACCGGTTGGGGGGACACCTCCCGGTCCTCGCCACGGGCCAGCCGGTATACCTCCAAACCGGGCTGGCCAAAACGCGACGCCACGGCTTCACGCGGCAGCGCCGCCAGGTCTCCAAGCGTGGTAACCCCCAGCCAGCGGAAGGTGCCGACGATCTCGGGCACTCCGAGTGTGCTGATGTCGAGACCGGCGACAAAACCATCGGTGTCGGTGACTATGGCCGCGCCTTCGGCCGCGGCCATGCGGGCGGCAAAAGGACCATCGGCAAGGCCGAGCCGGGCCCCGGAAGCCACCTCCCCAACCGCCTGACCGACGCGGACGACAAGAGGCTCCTCGCCCCCGTAATAGCGCACAGCTCCAGAGACGTTGAGGAACAGCAGCCCCGGTTCGGCAATCTCGACACCGGGGGCCACCGTTTCCACAGCTCGCGCCACCATCTCGAAAGCGGCCGCCTCTGCACCGGGATCGGCGGGCAGGGTAACGACCGACGGACACAGGGTCTCGGCGCGGCGGCGCGGCATGCCAACTCGAACACCGCCGGCAAAGGCGAGATCGTTGGCCGCAGTCACCACCCCGTCGGCGCCGACCACCTGGCAGGGGTTATCCGGCGGCGCGTCCGGCCTCCGCAGCGGCCAGTTCGGAAACCACACGCACAACGTCCGTGCCCTCATCCTCCACCTCGTAGAGCCACTCGATACCTCCTACCCCCTTGCCGGCGGCGCGCAGAGTCAGCAGGCGCCGCACGAT
>Ga0307421_1000074_pt1 | contig 56560 bp, 35 predicted proteins | sample SalMarWE160270MG_FD_202163 | JGI IMG/M metagenome (GOLD analysis project Ga0307421, IMG submission 202163) | Salt marsh sediment microbial communities from the Plum Island Ecosystem LTER, Massachusetts, United States - WE1602-70 | ecosystem: Environmental > Aquatic > Marine > Intertidal zone >... | reverse complement strand
TATCAGATGAAAAAGGAATAACATGAAAGGATTAACACGCAAAGAAGAATTAACCATGCTTTCCATTCTCAATCTTCAAAGAAATGCCTACTTGATCGCTATTACGGATCATCTTTCTAAAATTACATGCAAAAAAGTATCGGTGACTTCAGTTCATTTGCCGCTCAGCCGTCTTGAAAAAAGAGGTTTAATAGAGTCAGAGTTCGGAGAAGCAACGGCCGTGAGAGGTGGGAGAAGGAAAAGAATATACAGAGTCACAAAAATAGGATTTAAAGAATTGAATGAATACAAAAGGATTTCAGATATGCTGTGGACGAATTACTCAATGCTATCAGTGCAGGATGAATAAATTTGGTGAAGAAAAGAAATAATCCTCCTCGAATATTAGAGGTCTTTCTTAATGCTTTCCTCTCTCCTGAAGACAGGGAATCACTATTGGGGGATTTTAATGAAATGTATGATCGTATTTTAAAAGAAGGCGGAGTAATGAGGGCAATATTCTGGTATGTCTTTCATATTCTCAAACTGGTGCCCGCATATGTTGGAAATAAAATTTATTGGAGTTATGAGATGTTTAAAAATTACCTGAAGATTGGAATCAGAAATCTTAAGAAATTTAAATCCTTCGCGTTCATTAATATTATCGGACTATCCGTTGGTATAGCCTGCATCCTTTTGATCGTATTATTCATCAAAAGTGAGTTGTCCTATGACAGGTTCCACCACAAGTTGGACAATATTTACAGGCTGTCCTCAAATTGGCACAGACCCGATGGCAGTGTGAGCAGGCATGGTAGTGTACCGATTCCTACGGGACCGGTGATAAAGGAGTATTTTGTTGACGACATTAGGTTTTTCGCGAGAGTCTGCACAATGGAATTTACCGTTCGAAGAGGTGATATTCTCGAGAACCTGGATGTGACCTTGACTGATGAAGCATTCTTTAAACTGTTCACATTTCCACTTTTAGACGGAAATCCGTCACATGTCCTGTCTTCTTTGAATTCTGTTGTTCTCTCAGAAACCCTGGCAAGAAGATATTTCGGAAATGAAAATCCTTTAGGCAAGAGGCTTACGCTTATCATGGGAGAATACCGTAATGATTTTATTGTCTCCGCTGTTGCCAAAGATCCCCCAAATAATTCATCCATTAAATATTCCTTATTGATCAATATTAACTGCCTTGGCTCATTCAGGAGAGAAGGCTTTTTATCCAATTGGGATACGACATCACCACAATGGCAAACATTCATTGAAGTGATGGACTCAAATTCTATAAAAAGAATCACAAACGGCTTGCCTCAATTCACGAAACTTCACATTTCCGACGAGGATCAGTTTTTTACCCTGCAAAGGATGAGAGATATTCATTTTGACCAGAGAGATACAGGAACACCGGACCTCACAGAAATCTATATTTTGAGCGCTATTGCCTTTTTCATCCTCCTCACAGCTGTCATTAATTTTATGACTATTTCTGTGGGAAATGCTTCTTACCGGTTTAGGGAGATCGGAATTCGTAAACTTGTGGGAGCCGTAAGAAAGCAGCTCATGGGCCAATTCTGGAGTGAGTCCATTTTTATCACCGCTGTTGCTGTTTTCCTGGCGGTGATGATAGCAAGGGCCCTGCTTCCGGTTTTTAACACTCTGACAACCAAGTCGCTTGTTTTTTCAGATATCTTATCTCTTTCCAATATAGCTGTTCTTTTTCTTTTTACAATGATCGTAGGCATCAGTGTCGGCAGTTATCCCGCTCTCATTCTTTCTAAATTCAAACCAGTCGATTTATTCAAGGGCAAACAGAGGCTCAGTGGAAAAAATTCCTTCACCCGGATCCTGGTCATTATGCAGTTTTCACTCTCGATCATACTGATTGTTGTTGTTATCGGTCTCAGCAGGCAGATACGGTTTATATTGAATAAGGATTATGGCTTTAATAGAGAAAATGTGATCATTGTAGAAACTCATAAAAGGGAGGTGGAGTCCAGTGAAAGATTGTATGAAAAATTCAGGAACCGTCTCTTGAATCAGGCGAATATTATCCGTATGTCAAGCGCTTCAGGATCATACATGAGGGCAGGGGCAGGCATGAGCAACTTTTTATATGACGGATGTAGCTACAAAGCAAGCTATATGAGAGTCAATTTTGATTATTTCAAAACAATGGAACTGGATTTTGTGGAAGGACGGGATTTTTCACATGAAATGTCATCAGATATGCAGGCCCTCGTTGTGAATGAAAGCCTCGTTCAAACCCTGGGATTAAAAAAGGCGGTGGGAACTCAGATACGGTACAATTCCAGGATTTTTACGATTATCGGTGTGGTAAAAGATTCTCACATCTGGAGAATGGATTCTCAAATCTTTCCGGCTCTGTACTACATTAATCCTATGAAACCTTATCGGTATGTTTTGATAAAAATCTCTCCTCACCATCTGTCAGAAACCCTGGACCGGATTCGAGCCACATGGGAAGAATTGGAGCCGGACAAACCCTTTTCCTGGAGTTTTCTTGAGGAAGACATTGAATCTCAAGTCATGGATGAGAACAGATGGAAGAACATCGTGCTGTATTCTTCCCTGCTGGCGGTTTTCGTTGCGTGTTTGGGAGTGTTTGGATTGACATCGATATCTGTCGCCAGAAGGGTAAAGGAGGTCGGTATACGGAAGGTTTGCGGAGCCACTGTAGCCAATGTTGTCGGGCTTCTCACCAGGGAATTTATAAAATGGGTTATCCTGGCCAACGTTATAGCCTGGCCTGTAGGCTGGTATGTGCTGCACAAATGGCTTCAGAATTATGCGTATAAAATCAGCATTTCTCCTGCATTTTTTATGATTGCAGCTTTCTCGATGGTCAGTGTTGTGCTGTTGACGACATCCACATTGACCATCAAGGCTGCTTTAGCCAACCCCGTTGATTCGCTGCGGTACGAATGAGTCTTTACAGCTGAAACTCTAATCAGGTATTTATTCCCCTTTGGTCTTTGTGAGAACAGGCTCGACCAAAAGCACCCAGGCCGGCTTGTCAGAACGGGACCGGTGTCTGGTCCCTTTTTTAACCAAATAGCCCTCCATTTCATTGAGTTCTATGGACTCTTTCGGAGTATCTATATAGATTTTCCCCTTTAATACGAGAAAGAGCTCGTCTTCCAACCTGTGCGTATGCCATTCATAAGCTCCTTCAATCTTTGCCACCCGCAAAGCCACATCATGAAATGAAAGAATCTCTTTAGGCTCCCAGGGAGTTTTTATTCTTTCCACCCACTCTTTTAAGTTTATTTTATCCATGGCAATCCTCATTTTATTTTCTGGTTTTATCATAATAAAAGAACGGATTGAGTCAAGACCTAATTTTTATCATTGACTGTAAGAAATCAATTAATTATCATCAGTTCCAAACAATCCAAGAAAAGTCATGAAACGAAGAGATTTCATTAAAAGTTCCGGGACTTTGATCGGAACGGCTGCTTTATCTTCATGCCTTATCAATCCGGACATCTCTCCAAAAAAGAAAACCAACATCGTTCTGATTTTAGCGGATGACCTTGGATATGGGGAACTGGGATGCTACGGCCAACAATATATCAGGACCCCTCATATCGACCGGCTTGCAGAAAACGGGCTGAAGTTCACACAGCACTATTCAGGTTCTCCGGTGTGTGCACCTTCAAGATGTGTTTTGCTGACAGGAAAACACACAGGCCATGCCTTTATCAGGGGAAATGACGAATGGGGAGAAAGAGGAGATGTATGGAGCTTTGAGAAAATGCTTGAAGATCCCAAACTGGAAGGACAGCGCCCCCTTCCTTCTGATGAAGTGACCTTACCCGAGCTCCTGAAAAAAGCCGGTTACGCCACAGCCTGTATCGGCAAATGGGGATTGGGTCCTGCGTTCAGTGAAGGCTCTCCCAACAAGCAGGGCTTTGATACCTTTTTCGGATACAATTGCCAGCGATGGGCCCACACCTATTACCCGCCGTTTTTATGGAAAAACGAGGAAAGATACCCGCTAGATAACAAATTCGTGCCTCTGAGCACAACGCTGTCTGAAGGAGCTGACCCGAATGACCCTGAGAGCTATTCCGATTTCCGCCTCAATGAGTACGCGCCTGACCTTATGCTGGAAAAAGCTCTTGATTTCATGGAAAAAAACAAAAACAATCCTTTTTTCCTCTACTTCCCTACCACCATTCCACACGTTTCCCTCCAGGCTCCCAAAAAATACGTGGATATGTACCGCGGCGTGTTCAAGGATGAAAACCCCTATCCGGGGGGATATTATTTTCCCTGCCAGTACCCCAGGGCCACGTATGCGGGCATGATCACCCATCTGGATGACCAGGTCGGCCAAATCGTCCATAAGCTCAAACAAATCGGAGAGTATGAAAACACCCTCATCATCTTTACAAGTGACAACGGACCCACTTACACCGGCGGCGCAGATACTCCATTTTTCAACAGTGCCGGGATCTTCGGTGAAGAACAAGGAAGAAGCAAAGGCTTTACATATGAAGGCGGTATCAGAATACCCTTGATCGCCAGCTGGCCAGGGTTCATCAAACCCGGAACCACTACGGATCATATCTCGGCCTTCTGGGATGTGTTGCCCACTCTGTGCGAATTAAGCGGTGCCAAAGCACCGGAAAGCACGGACGGCCTCAGCCTTGTGCCTGTTCTTAAAGGACAGGGAAAACAAAAATCCCACGAGTTTCTCTACTGGGAATTTCCCGCCTACAACGGGCAGCAGGCTGTGCGCACGGGTCCGTGGAAAGGCATAAGAAAAGACATCTTTGACGGAAACATGAAGATCGAGCTGTATAATCTGGATAAAGATCCCAATGAACAGAATGATATCTCTGACAAACACCATGATATCGTTAAAAGAATCGAACGGATCATGAAACACCAGCACGTCCCCAGTGAGCTCGAACGCTTCAAATTCCCCCAACTTGGAGACTAGAACACAACTCCTGAAGTCATGCCTTCCTTACTCATTTCTCAGTGAGTCTGCAGGATTGGAGAGTGCGGCCCGTATGGACTGATAGCTCACCGTGAGAACCGCGATCCCTAATGTCACCAATCCTGTTCCCAGGAATATCCAGAATTTAATATTTGTTCTGTATGGAAACTGCTGAAGCCACTGGTTCAAAATGAAATAAGAGAGCGGCCAGGCGATCATATTGGCCGCGATCACCCATTTTGAATATTCTTTGGTCAGGAGAAGGACGATGCCGGACATCGATGCCCCAAGGACTTTACGGATACCGATTTCCTTCGTCTTCCTTACAACCATAAAAGAAGCCAATCCAAAAAGGCCCAGGCAGGAAATAAAAACAGACAAGGCTGTAAACACATTGATGATCCGTCCTACCCGCTGCTCTCCGCTATACAGGGCATCCAATCTGTCATCCATAAAGCGAAAATCAAATTCATAGTCACCGGCATACTTCTTCCAGGTGCCCTCCATGAATTGAAGGGTTTGAGGCGTATTCTCAGAGCTTATCCGAGCTACGACCGCACTGCACCTGTCCGGATTGAATAAGTGGATCAAGGGTTCGATCTGCGTATGCAAAGATACAAAGTGGAAATCCTTGACCACTCCGATGATATGGAATTCATTCTCTTCCCCCAGAGTCACTCGTTTTCCTAGGGGGTTTTCAAAGCCCATGACCTTCTGCGAAGTTTCATTGATGATGATATTGGATGATTCATCCCCATAATCTTTTGAAAAATTCCGGCCTCGGATGATTTGGGCCCCTAAGGTATCCAAATAGCCATAATCCACATAATTAGCCCGGAACAGGACATCCTTTTCCGGATCCTTTCCTTCCCAATTCCAGCGGCTGTTTGAAAAGTAGTAACCGTAGGTGGGTAGACCTGATACACGAGAGACCTGTACTATATTTGGATTTTCCATAAGCTCGTGCTTGAAAGCCTCATAATTCTTTTGTATAAAGGAATTCAGGTTCAATGTGATCAAATTTTCCTGGTTATATCCCAGATCCTTGTTCTGCATGAAGTTTACCTGGGAGAAAATCACCAGACTTCCGATAATGAGCACCACAGAAACACAGAACTGGAAAACCACCAGGACTCTTCGAAACAAAGATCTTCTGCCTGACAGGCCTCCTGATCCTTTCAAAACAGATGCCGGTCTAAATCCGGACAGGACGAATGCCGGATAAATACCGGCTATGATTCCGGTTAAAACGACAATAACCAAACAACCCAGAAGAACATCCGGCCTGATGAATAGACCAGGTGTGAATTCCTTCCTGGCCAATTGGTTAAAGGCAGGTAAAAGCAGAATCCCAAGACTGACTGCCATCACCATAGCGATCAAACAGTGAAAAACAGATTCCCCCATAAATTGACTGATGAGCTGGCTTCGAAAAGCCCCGACAACCTTCCGGAGTCCCACTTCTCTGGAGCGGAGCAGAGATCGGGCTGTGGACAGATTCATAAAATTGATACAGGCAATCAATAAAACAAAAAAGGCAACCGCTGAAAAAATGACAATATATTTGGCATTTCCGCTGCCAAAAGAGTCATAACCGATCCCGGAAGAAAGATGGATCTTGAACAAAGGCTGGAGCGAGAGCTTTTCCCAATCCTCCAGAGTTGGTTTGGCATCCAGGAAATTATAAATCTTTGCATTGACCTCTTCCATGGATGCGTTTTCAGCAAGCTGAACATAGGTAGTGAAGTGGCTGTTTTTCCAGTGATCTACAGTACGGCCCACTTCTTTTCCAAAATCCATATTGGCCAGAAATTCAAAGCGGAAATGAGAGTTATCCGGAAGGTCCTTTAAAATCCCTGATACCCTGAAATCATACTTATCAGCCACATTAACGATTTTCCCTAAGGGGTCTTCGTTCCCGAATATTTTTTGGGCCAGTTCCCGGGTCATCACCACAGACCGGGGGTCGGCAAGAGCGGTATCAGGATCTCCTTTTATAAAAGGCAAACTAAACATCTTGAAAAGAGACGGGTCTGTATATCCTCCTATTTCCACAAAAACCTTATCATTATGCTTTATCCGCCACCGTGCAAAAGAATACCGGGCCTGCTCTACTATTTCCGGTATCTCCTCTTTAAGCGCCGGCCCCAGAGGTCCCTGGTTGATAGCCCAGGTCACAACCTCTGAATACCGGATGTGCTGGAGAATTCTGTAGAGACTCTCTCCTTTTTCATTATACCGGTCATAACTTAATTCATGCTGCACCCAAAAAAAGATCAAAAAGGCACAGAGCATACCAATAGCCAGGCCGCTGATATTGATAAAAGAGAATCCTTTATGCCTGGTCATATTACGAAAAGCGATTTTTAAATAGTTGCGTATCATTACCAAACTCCAGTAAATAGATTCTTTTATATAAGAGAAAATCAAAATCATGATCTGTGTCCAGTAGCAGATCAGAGCTCCAAATTTCCCTTTTTCCTTTGCTTTTTCCTCGAATATTTCATCAAAATCCCCGATCAAAGATTCCTTTTCATTGTCAGGAAGAAGAAAAAAAAGAAGTTTTCTTCCCCATTTTGACTGTGTTTGCGGCATTTTATTCATATTGATGAAAATATCCTTTTTCCTGGTGTATCATCCGGACTCGGAAAGGGTTGTGACCTTAAGGAAGTCTTTCCATAAAAGATCAGTGACCCTTTTGCTTTCCTTAAGGGCAGCCAATCCGGAAGAACTTAATCTGTAGATTTTTTTCCGACGTCCTCCGCGTTCAGCTGTTGAATCCCCGAATGAAGAGTGGATGAGCCCTTGTTTTTCCATTCTCCGTAGAGGGATATGAATAGCCCCGATAGACCACTCTTTCCCTTGAATGATAGAAAGGTGCTTTCGAAGGGCTACAAGATAAGCCTCTTCCTTAAGATACCCTATGGCTAATAAAATCTGTTCTTCTCTTCGGCTTAAATTATCCATATATTCCTCGCTTTATCTTATTTCTTATTAATTTGTAGAACATCTATAATAACAATACGTTCTTTGGATCAAAAAGGTTGGCCTGTGGATTCATTTTTTTTCTTTTTATGAGGTCCTCTTCTATTGACAGAAGGAGTGCTTTTTACTATCTTTCCTTTATAAGACGGTAAAGGGAATTGACCGAGCAAAAAGGAAAGCAGAAGAGTCAATTGAAAAAAAATCAAAAAAAAAGAAGAACGCATGAGAATGAAAGTGAATTTTCAGCTGAAACACTTTTAGAGAGACTGAAAAGTCTTGAAGAGGCCATTGATTCCTCTGAAGATTTGATCATATCGCTTGACAGCAATTCTGTTTTTCTATTCCTAAATAAGGCTTTCTCAAAATATTATTCTATAGATAGAAACCAGGTCATAGGACGCCGCATCACTGAATTTGTAGATAAAGACCACTTCAATAAATACCTAAAGCCTCTCTTTGATAAAGTCCTTCAGGGAAATTCCGTTAAAGAGGAGATGTCCTATGACTTACCAGGTATGGGCAGGCGGTATTTTTCAATTGTCTTTTCACCTCAGAAAGGCATAGAAGACGATGAAATCATTGTGGTCGGAATCATGCGGGATATTACAGACCGGGTGCTTATGGAAAACAAAATAAAAGAAAGCGAAAAAAAATACAGAGAGATGATCAATCGCATGAATGACTCCATATGGGTCATAGATTTTGACGCTAACTTCATTGATGTCAATGATACGGCTGTCAGAACACTGGGGTACACAAGGGAGGAACTTCTTTCATTGGGCCCTGCAGACATCGATGCCAGCCTGGAAAAGGAAAAAATAAAAGAATTGGTCAGAGGGATGAAGACAGATGAAATACAGGTTTTTGAGACCTCCCATAAAACCAAAGACGGCCGTGTTATTCCGGTTGAGATAAGCTCCAGCCTTGTCTTCTATCAAGGGAAAACAGCCATTCTCAGTTTAGCCAGGGATATCACACGAATCAAGAAAGCCGAAGAGGCACTGCTCGAAGAGAGAAACAAACTAAAAGAACTTCATAGAGCTGTTGATCAACTCCAGAGATGTGAGACAGAAGATAAGCTCTGGGATAAAGCCCTTGAAGTGACAAAGAATATTCTGAAGCTGGATCAGTGTATCTTTTATGTTTTAGAGGAAGACAGATTGGTGCCCAGAGCTGTGAGCAAAGCGGCTCTTCCTGAGGGATTAAAAACTCTTTGTTTAGATGAAGGGATTGCCGGCAAGACATTTCGCGAGTGCAAAACCATTCAGGGTGATGATCTGAGAAAATGGAAAGAAGCGAAAACAGCGAGGAAAGATGTGAGGTCATTTATAAGTATACCCATCGGCAAGATCGGCGTGGCTCAGATCTTCTCCACACAGATAGGAGTTTTTAGCCGCCAGGATGTGAGTCTGGCCGAAATTTTAGCAGGGCATCTTCGTGAGGAAGTGGCCAGAATCCGGCTGGAAGAAGAACTCCGCGTTCAGGCCATCAGGGACTCCCTGACCGGTTTGTTTAACCGCCGCTACTTTGATCAATCCATAAAAAGTGAAGTCAAGCGCGCCAAGAGATACGACCATCCTCTTGGAATTTTGATGATCGACATAAACGGATTCAAAAAAATCAACGACCGTTACTCTCATATGACCGGAGACAAAGTGCTAGCTGAAACAGCCCGTTTGCTGAAAAAAACCGTTCGCGATATCGATATGGTGGTACGATACGGCGGGGATGAATTTTTGATTATCTTTCCTGAGACGAACGGGGAACCGTCAGAGCTGATCATTGACCGAATAAGAAAAAATCTTGACGAATGGAATAAAAAACAGGATATCATAGATTTTCCTTTGACCCTGGCCATGGGAGCATCTTACTTGAAGCCGGGAACAGATGAAACCATAGAAACCGTCATTAAAAAAGCCGATCAAAAAATGTATGAAGATAAAAAAAGACAGAAAGAGTATAGATAACAAACGTACGGCCTTATGAACCAGGTCGACCTCATTTTTCCATCCTGTTAGTTTTTATCATGACGGAGGAAAGTCATGATAAAGAACAAGGTTCTTGTGGGAATTATCCTTCTTATTTGTTTTTTTACAGCTCTTTCGAACGCTGCTGAAAAGAAAACCTCTCCCCTTACGGAACGCCGGCTCCGGAACAGTCAAGAAACAGCTTCTGCCGAACAGATGATCCTGCCCAAAATCAAAGGTCCTGTGACCCTGGATGGACTGAGTGACGAACCTGCATGGGAAGGGATCCGGCCTCTTTCTTTAGTCCAGATGCGGCCGAATTTTGGAATTAATCCAACCGAACGATCAGAAATCCTTATCGCCTATGACGACCGTTATGTGTATATGGCCGGCAGGCTTTATGATAAAGAGCCGGAGAAAATACTCTCGAATTCCAAGCAGAGAGATTCCGGAAATCCCACGTGTGAATGGTTCGGGATTATCATCGATTCATTCAATGATAAGGAGAACGCACTGGCTTTTTTCACCACTCCCTCCGGCCTGCGCTGGGATGCGGCTGTTTCTAATGATGCTCAAGGAGACCTTGGAGATCCGCTTAATGTCAGCTGGAATACTTTCTGGGATGTGGCCACAACCCGCAGTGAAGAAGGCTGGTTTGCCGAATTCCGGATCCCGTTTTCCAGCCTGCGTTTTCAGGACCGGAACGGCCGGGTCGTTATGGGAATCATCGTCTGGCGGAGAATAGCCCGAAGGAATGAATTTGATATCTTCCCTCCTATTCCTCCACATTGGGGACTCTGGAGCAAGTTCAAGCCTTCCAAGGCGCAGGAATTCATAATCAAAGGTGTGGAGAGCCGAAAACCTCTTTATATTGCCCCTTACGCTTTAGGAGGACTCGGCCACTCATCCGAGCTCAACGAATCCCAGACCTCTTATCAACAGAAAAAAACATCTATTGGCGAAGCCGGCCTGGATATCAAGTACGGGCTTTCCAGCAACCTGACCCTGGATATCACCGTGAATCCGGACTTTGCCCAGGTCGAGGCCGATGATCAGCAGGTCAATTTGACCAGGTTTTCCCTCTTTTTTCCTGAAAAAAGACTTTTTTTTCAGGAACGCTCCAGTATCTTTGACTTTACTTTTGAAACTTCGGATCAAAACAAGTTGTTTTACAGCCGCCGCATCGGCCTTGATGAGGGCCGTCAGGTGCGGATCTACGGAGGCGCCCGCATCATCGGGCGCATGGGTGCCTATGATCTGGGTTTTATCGACATGCAGACAGCCTCTTTAGGAGAACTGCCTTCGGAAAACTTTGGTGTGTTCCGGCTGAGGAGGCAGGTTTTTAATGAAAATTCCTATATCGGCGGCATGCTGACCAGCAGGATCGGTGTGGACGGCACTTATAATTATGTCTACGGCCTGGACGGCCTTGTCCGGGTCATTAATGATGATTACCTGACAATCAAATGGGCCCAGAGCTTTGCCACAGGAAAGAAAAATGATATTTTCTCCATGGCTTCTTCCCGCTACTATATGAACTGGCAGCGGCGGTCGCAAAAAGGCCTGGGTTACGGCATCAGTTTTTCCGGCTCTGGTCAGGACTATAGTCCCGGAATCGGATTCCAGTTAAGACACAACTACACCCGTCTGGCAACAGGAACATGGTATGGCTGGTTTCCGAGTCAAGACTCTCCTTTTTTCAAACACACAGCCAGTCTCAGCACCCGCCTCTTTATCACCAATGACGACCGGTCCATGGAAACATTTATTCTGCAGCCAAAATGGGAATCCAGCACAAAAAGCGGTTATGTCTTCAGCATTTATCCAAAATTTTCCCATGAAAATGTCCCGAAAGATTTCTCTCTTTCTGATCAGGCTGAGATCCCTCGGGGAAAATATGATTATGTTGACCTCAATATGGAACTATCAACGCCTTCAGGAAATCCCTTATATACAACGTTGATCCTGAACACAGGATCTTTTTATGACGGAAGACGCTTTTCATTCGGCTTAAGCCCGAGCTGGTCTGTTCTTTCTGACCTGTCACTCAGCCTTGACTATGAATACAATCATATGAAATTTCCTGACCGCAGCCAGGAACTGACTTCTCATATTGCCAGAATCCGCATTCTTTACATGATGAGCATTCCGTTTTCAGCCATGGGTTTCATCCAGTACAACAGTGCCAAAGATTCTGTTATCGCCAATATCCGGTTTCGCTACAATCCTCGTGAAGGCATAGACCTTTATCTGGTCTACAACGAATCAATGAACACGGATAGATACAGCTTCTATCCGGCTCTGCCCGTTTCTGACAGCCGCACAGTGCTTTTAAAATTCACATACACTTTCAATGTTAAGTAATGAAAAGTTATTCATATTTCAGCGCTTTCACCGGATCGGCCAGGGATGCCTTTAAGGCCTGATGGCTGACTGTGAGTAAGGCAATCAACAAGGCTATGCCTCCTGCCAGAAAAAACGTCCCGATATTTATACCTGTTCTATAGGCAAAGTTCTGAAGCCATCTGGACATTACCCAGTAAGCCACGGGCCAGGCAATCACATTGGCCATAAGCACCCATTTGGTAAATTCCTTGGAAAGGAGAAGGGCTAGTCCGGACGAAGACGCACCCAGAACTTTTCTGATGCCGATTTCTTTAGTCCGCTTCTCAGCCGAATAAGATGCCAGGCCGAAAAGCCCCAGACATCCGATGAACACAGCCAATAATGTAAAAAAACTGAATATCTGCTGGAGCTTCTCTTCGGATCTGTACTGCTGGTCGAAATTTTCATCCACAAAGTAATAAGAAAAAGGATAATTAGGTCTCATTTCCGTCCAGGTTTTCTTGAGAAAGCCCATGGTTTTCGGGATATTCTGAGGACTGATCCGGACAGCCACCTGACTGAGACTGGATTCAGAGAGAAACATCACCAAAGGGGAGATCTCCTGGTGAAGTGATTCGAAATGAAAATCTTTGACCACTCCAATGATCTGCCCTTTCCGCCTCCCATAACCAAATCCTTTTCCTATAGCCTGCTCAGGTGATTCCCAGCCTATTTTTCTGACAGCCATCTCATTGAGAATAAAGGCCTGTTCAGGATCTGTCCCCATTTGACGTGAAAAATTCCGCCCTGCTGACAACTCTATTTTGAATGTAGGAATGTAATCATAATCCACCATGAGCATGGCAATGCGAAAAGTAATGGGCTGACTTGTCTCTCCACTCAATACCCGGGCACCTGCTGAATCGAGTAAACGTCCGGAAGGAACTCTGGATGCCGCAGCAACACTGATAATACCGGTATTCTGCAGCATGCGGCTCTTGAAATCATCCCAATTCTGAAGCATGGGCTCGCTGGAAGAAAGAACGGCCACCTGCTCTTCATCAAATCCAAGGTTTCGTGTCCGCATGTAATCCAGCTGACGGGTCACAACACTCATGCAAATGATCAATACAATGGAAATAGAAAATTGAAACACAACTAAAGCGCCCCGAAATGACAATCCTTTTTTTTGGCTTCCTACTTTATTCCCTAAAACCCGAACAGGTTTGAATCCTGAAAGAAAAAAGGCAGGATAAAGCCCGGCTAGGAATCCGACGATAACGGCCAAAAGTAAAAGCAGAAGGAGAAGCTGACTATTTTCCATCAGGTTAAAAGACAACTCCTTTCCGATAAACTGACTGAATTTTGGTAGTACCAGAAAGACCAGCCCTACAGCCAATAAGAGGGAAACAACAGCTGTCAGCATGGACTCACTCAAGAACTGGCGGATCAACTGGGTTCTCTGGGCACCCACGACCTTGCGCATCCCCACTTCTTTAGCCCGCCCTGCAGAACGGGCTGTGGCCAGGTTCATGAAATTGACACAGGCAATCAAAAGAATAAAAATGGCGATCACGGAAAAGACATAAACATAGGTGATATCGCTGTTGGCTTCGATCTCAGAATCTAGATGAGAGTGAAGGTGGATATCCGTCAATGCCTGAAGCTCCAGCTTGGTCTTCTCGCTCATTCCTTCGGACATGTGCCGGTCAATAAAAGGATCCAGCTGGCTTTTTAATCTGACGATGTCGTAATTTTCAGGCATCAGGAGATAAGTGGCATAATTATTGCTCGACCAACTCTGCAGTTCCTCATCTCCGACCACAGCTTCAAATGTTTTAAAAGAACCAAAGAAATCCGCATGAAAATGGGAATTGTGCGGCATGTTCTCCATAACACCGGTCACCATCATATCTGCTTTTTTAGGTCCGACCTGGATCTGAAGCATATTTCCTATTGGATTCTTATCTCCAAAGTATTTTGCAGCCATGTTCCTGGATATAACAATCGCGAAAGGCTCTTGAAGGGCTGTTTCAGGATCTCCGGCTAATAAAGGAAAAGAAAATACTTCGAAAACATCCTCTTCAGCAAAAAAGAAGCGCGGCTCCTCAAAAAACTCGGAATCTCCTCCCACTAGAAGTCTTCCCTGTCTGAATAGGCGCACGGCATGTTCGATTTCAGGGAAATCGTTTTCAAGCAAAGGGGCAACAGGAGGCGCCACATGCCCCAGATGGAGGTTGACTACCCCATCCTCGTTAAACCATTTCCGTGTCACCCTGTATATGCGATCATGGTTTTCATGAAATTTATCATAGCTCATCTCATCAAACACAAACAGCATGATCAGGATACAGCAGGCCATGCCTACTGCCAGTCCGGCAATATTGATAAAGGCATATCCCCCGTGTTTTCTGATATTTCGAAAAGCCGTTATAATATAGTTTTTAAACATAACTATCCTCCAGTATATCGAGAATTTAATGAATGGGAAAAGAGACAAGAACATGTGTTTCCAGTACCACAGATTGGCGCTTCTCTCCCCTTTTATAGAAAGTATATATCTGTACTCTTCACGCAAGTCCTCCCGGATCGACCACTGATCCTCAGCCCATGCCAGTTTCTGGACAATCCTCTCCGGCAGGCGGGGTGGAAGAGGCTCTTTTTCGATTTCAGATTTCATGACTCATCAAAAGAAAATTCATTGATGTCTTTCCACAGACGTTTATGTAGACTTGCAGCATCTTTGAGAGCCTGGATGCCCAGCGGCGTTAGACTAAAATACGCTCTGCTCCGGCCCCCTTTCTTGGGAATGGGGTCTCCCAAGCTTTTTTCGATGTATCCTTTATGGGTCATCTGTCTTAAGAGCCCGTAGAGAGTGCCGTACGTATAGTCCTTTCCTGTGTTTTTTCGGACCTGTCTCCTTATAGACACGCCGTAGGCTTTCTCCTTTAACCGCCAGATGGCTAAAAGCACCATCTCTTCAGCTCTGCTTATTTCTTCCATATCTCTTTCCTTCCTATATATTTGTGTTTCACAAAAATATAGACGCACATCCATATAAAAAGGTTGCACATTTTTTTTGGCCTAAAAAAGATAATAGGCTTATTTGATTGTTTTTGGGGCTAAAAGTCTATTTTTGTTGGTGGTCTGAGTGTTTTAATCCCGCTTTCCTTTAGCACCTTGTTTAATTCAGGGATGTCTTCATTAATGAGTGCGTTCATACGCATAACGAGCTCTTGCACCGCTCCTTTCAGCTGTTCCAGCATAAACACATCTGTATCCGTTGGTTTCGACGGATAGCTTCCTATGGAAAGGGACAGCATCAGAGTCATCTCGCTTATGGAGCCGCCTCTCAGGGCATATTCCAAAGACCCCCTGTAACCGATTCCTTTGGGAACGACATCTGTTTCAAATGCGCTGAGTTTTTCCTCAAAGACCTGAAGCGCTTTTTCAGCTTGCTCCGGAAAGGCATCTGCCTCTTCTTTTGATTCCTTCAATTTGTCGATCTGTCTTCTGATGCTTTTGACTCCGGTCACGGCCATCCCCATTTTTCTGGACAGGCTCATGGCTTCCACCTGTTTTTCTATTTGAAGTGTCCTTTCATCTTCTCCCATTGCAAATCCGGGGACAGTTTTGACCTCACCTTTCTCTTTCAGCACATTATCTCCAACATTAAGTTCGATTTCGTATTCTCCGGCCGTGACTTCAGGAGGAGAGACCATTCCCAATCCTCCGGTTTTAACGGGCTCTCCTTCCTCTGTTCTCGGAACAAACTGCAGATTCCACATGTACCGGCGTATCCCCTCTTTATTGAGAACTCTCATTTGATAAATTTCTTGTCCGTCTTTATTCTTAACAAAAATCCTGTTTTTTCCGGATGGCTTTTCCTTGAAGTAAACATTTATTCCCAGCCCGTATTCGGGATTTTCTCCGGAATACAGAGCCCCGCTGTAGAAATCTCCTCTGGTAGAGATGAAGCGCTTTGTGGCCGGTCTTACTGAAAAAACGTGATAGGGTTTGTTAAGGACTTCCTCGGTCATCTCCTGAAGAGGCCGGATATCATCCATGATCCAGATGCCTCTGCCGTGAGTTCCGATGATCAAGTCATTATCTCTCGGGTGCACAGCGATATCCCTGACCGCCACAGTGGGAAGGTTGTTGTTCAGTGAAAACCAGGTTTCTCCTCCGTCAAGAGATGCATACATCCCGAATTCCATTCCCGCAAAAAGCAGATTTTTGTTTCTCAGGTCCTCCCTCACCACATGGATCCACCCAAAGGGAAGGTTTCCCTTGATCGAAGACCAGGTTTCCCCGAAATCTGTGGTCTTATAGAGATACGGAGCATAGTCATCACTCCGGTGCCCGTCAAAGGCCGCATAGGCGGTTCCCGCATCAAAATGAGAAGCCTCTATCCTCGCACACCATGTGTGAGGGGGCAGATCCTGGATATTCTCAACCACATTTTTCCAGTGTTCTCCTCCGTTTCTGGTTATCTGAACGTTGCCATCGTCTGTTCCACACCAAATAATCCCTTGCTCAAGCGGGGATTCAGCTATGGTGTATATGGTGCAGTGCACTTCGGCTCCTGTATTATCAAGCGTGATCAGGCCTCCCGAATCCTTTAACTTGTCCGGGGCATTCGTAGAAAGATCCGGACTCACGATTTCCCAGGAATAGCCCTGGTCCTCGCTTTTGAACAAATAATTGCCGCCGGTATATATGGTGTTGTGGTCATGCGGAGAAATAAAGACCGGAGAATTCCAGTTAAACCGGTAGGGAGGTTCATCCAACGCTGCCATGGGTTTGATGTTTTTGCTGCGGTCTATCTTAAGATTATACCTGTAAAGCCCGTTCATCTGTGAATTCCCGTAGACTATATTATAGTCTGTAGGATCCACTTCACAGTAAAATCCGTCTCCACCTCCCACACTGTTCCAGTGCTCATTGATGATCCCGCCTGAATCCAGACTATTGCTGGGGCCTCCCCAGACTCCATTGTCCTGAAGCCCGCAGTACACATAGTAGGGATCCCGCATATCGTATCCGACCTGGTAGACCTCAGCCAAAGCCATATGTTTGATGGGGCGCCAGTGAATCCCCTGGTCATATGTCATGTCAATGCCTCCGTCATTGCCATCAATGAGATGTTGGGGATTTCGGGGATCGATCCATAACGCATGATGATCCGGATGCGTACCGGATGATATGGCTTTGAACTTCTTCCCCCTGTCTTTGGAAACGAACAAACCGCCAGAAAAAACATACACCACCTCATCATCCGTGGGATCCACTCTTATCTGGCTGTAATAAAAGGGCCTGAAATTGACTCTCATGAACGTCTCGTTATCACACGTTCTCGACCAGGTCACACCTTTATCTTCTGACCGCCAAATGCCTCCGTCTTCATGCTCGATCAAAGCATAAACCACATTAGGGCTGCTCCTGGACACATCCAGTCCGATCCTCCCCATGACTCCTTCTGGCAGATCCCTAACCAACCGCTTCCATGTCTCTCCGGCATCTTCGCTCTTGTAAATACCGCTTCCCTGACCTCCGCTGTAAAAGTAATAAGGATATCTCTGGTAATCCCAGGCCGCTGCATACAGGATGAGGCTGTCCGAAGGATCCATGACAAGGTCGGCAAATCCTGTGCTCTCATTCACATAAAGAACCTTATCCCAGGTCTTTCCGCCGTCCGTGGTTTTGTATATCCCTCTTTCCTCGTTTTTCCCCCACAGATGGCCCATAGCCGCCACATAGACCGTGTCCGGATCCTCCCTGTCAATCACAATCCGGCTTATATGACGGGTTTCCTTTAATCCCATGTGTTCCCAGGTCTTTCCGCCATCTGTCGATCTGTAAACGCCATCCCCAATGGTCACGCTGTTTCTGGAAGTGGCTTCCCCTGTTCCTACCCAGATCACATCCGGATTATCCTGGTTAACAGCAATATCTCCCACAGATACCGTGTTTTCCTCATGGAACACAGGCTCCCAGGTGATTCCGTCATTGACTGATTTCCATACGCCGCTGGGCCCAATGGCCGCATAGATAATCCACGGCTTGTCTTCAACAGCTTCGATATCAACCGTTCTTCCTCCCATAACTGCCGGTCCGATGCATCTCCAGGACAGCCCTTTGAAGATATCACCGACTTGCTCGGCGCTCTGAGAAAAGGCTGAAGACAAAACAATGAAAAACAGAATTATTACTGTTATTAATATTTTTTTTGTGTTCATAATCCCTTCTCCTTTATTCTCTTATATTTTTATATTTTAAATAAGGAATTTCTTTATGCAAGTTTAATATTTGAATCCATTGACAAAAAATGTTAATCCTCATTTTTTTTATTAATAATCCAAGGAGCTTGATTCAAGTTTTTATTTCGATATAATCATAGGTGTTGATTCAATAAAAAAAATAAAGGTGAATAAAAAAGATGGGAAAAAAACAAAACAACAAGCAAAACCAAAGGCGCCTTGAAGACAAGGTACAGTCTTCCTGTTCTGTGATTTCTTCTCAGTCCTTTATTCAGGGGGACATTAAAAGCCAGGATGACCTCCTCGTTTCAGGCCATCTTGAGGGGGATGTCGAATGCAGTGGAATGGTGAGAATAAGCCAGGAAGGCCGGATTCAAGGAAACATTATCAGCCGGTTCCTCATCATCGAGGGCCGAGTAAACGGAAACATTAAGGAAGCAGAACAAATCGAAATCAGGAAAAAAGGACAACTGTACGGAAACATCTTCGCCAAACGTCTGGCTATGGCGGAAGAAAGTGTTTTTCAGGGACAGATCAGTATGACCGAAAAGGGCGGAGAACCGACTCATTTTGTAGAAAAAAGAGAATGAGACAGAGTGTCAGTTGATTTTTTTAAAACTTTTGATCGCTTGATAAACAAGGCTGACAGCCACGGCAAACAGCATCAGTGCCACCAGAAGCAGAAAACAAGTTCCTACTAGATTGAAGCTGGCCGGTACAGGATGATGGGACAGATAACGGACGATCAGCTTCGTTTTGCTGTAAACCATAACCACGAGTGCAGAGAGCGTTATGGCGAACATGATGACCATAGGATATCTGACGAACTGATTTTTTATCTGCTTTTTTGCAAGCCAGACACTCACGGCAAGAAGAGCCAATGCGGCCAGCAGCTGGTTCGCTGAGCCAAATATGGGCCATATGGCCTGATAACTTCCTGAAAGAGCTAAAATTCCTCCGGGAAGAATGGTGAAAAATGTGGCTGCAAACCGGTTCGTGAGAAACTTTTGAACGGAGTTGGGATTATCAGAGCTGAAAAATTCTTGAAATGTAAACCGCCCCAGCCTTGTGGCTGTATCCAGAGAAGTGAGAGCAAACTCAGCCACGGCCATGGCTGCAAAAACAATACCGATTTTCATAGGGATACCCAGTTTTGATATAAATCCTCCCACTCCATTGGCAAACAGAGTTATGGGATTGGCATTTCCTCCCTGAGGAAAAAACGTCTGGTACTGAGAAGGGATCAACACGATAGCTGTGATCAGGGCTATGACCGCAAGCAGTCCTTCTATGAGCATCCCCCCGTATCCTATGGGTCTGGCATCCAGTTCGCAGTTGAGCTGTTTGGCTGTTGTGCCGGATGCGACCAGGGAATGAAAGCCTGAGATGGCCCCGCAGGCAACCGTTACAAACAGAATGGGAAACAAGGATCCCAGGCCAGGATGAACAAATTTTCCGAAAGCAGGAAACTTAACAGAAGGATTGGCAATGAGAATTCCGAAGAAGCTGAAAATAAGAACTAGATATAAAAGATTCGAATTCAAATAATCCCTGGGCTGCAGAAGGATCCAGACAGGAGTGACTGATGCAATGAAAATATAACCCAGAATAACACAGGTCCATATTATCTGGGCACTGGCTTCTGTTCCCGGGAAAACAATGGGAAATTGGTTGCCTACCCAGATACAGAGCATCAAAAGAGCCACTCCCACCACAGTGGAAACCCATAATTTGGCCTTCATTCTATAGATTGACAATCCGAAAAATACGGCCAGCATAATGAATAAAAGCGAAGCCGTACTGACTTCAGGTGTGGAAACAAATGTCTTGGCAACCAGAATGACAAATGCCGCCACCACCAAAACCAGGGTAAACCATGCGAAAATCAAAAAAAGCAGCTTGCCGTGTGTACCGATATGCTCTTCTATGACTTCGCCGATTGACCTTCCTTTGTGACGGACAGATGCGACAAGGGATGTGAAGTCATGGACAGCTCCCATGAACACGTTCCCGAAAATAATCCATAAAAACACAGGGATCCAGCCAAAGACCGCGGCTGTGATAGGCCCTATTATGGGCGCTGCTCCGGCAATGGAAGCAAAGTGGTGGCCTAAAAGAACAGGCCATTTGGCCGGCACATAATCAATCCCGTCTCCCATGGTGTGGCAGGGCGTTTTGTTCTTCAGAGTAAGCCCTACCTTACGGGCCAGATAACGGCCGTAAAAGAGATAACCCATTATAAAAAAAACAATGGTAATGATAAGAATCAGCGCAGAAGACATGTCACATCCTTTTTTTGTTTATGGCTTTTCTGCATCTATACCATAAGAAATAAAATCATGTCAAACAGGACACTCAAGTTTCTTTAATATAAGAAGCCAGCCTTTGGCTTTGGGGACCGGAATTTTCCAGTCCGGATTAAAGGAAGCGGATTCCTGAAAATCTTTGATAAACGGAGCCTCCAGTACAGAGTCTTCTTTCTCCATGCCCAGAGATTCCCAATCGATTTGAAGGCGCACATCTGTATTCTTATCAGCCCAGCTGGCCAAACTAATCAGAGCTCTGCCCTTTTTTTTATATACAGTCACCAGAACTTTTTCATTGTCTGTCTTCACAGGACAGTCTTTGACCCAGTACCCGATCATCCGGCTCTGTCCGATCCCGAACTCATCCCAGATTTTCCAGACAGGAGTGGGGTCCCCTGCCCAGGGAAGTCGTGCGGTCATGCCGTAAAGCATACCTCTCCAGGGATTCCCTCCTTCCTGAAGCATCTCGCCCATTAGTCCAAAAGGGATCCCAGAGACTTCCACCATCCAAAATGGAGGCGACTCATTGTAGTCAAAATATTCACCGAACCACAAACGGTCTATGTAAGCAAAGTGCTCCAGATAAAGGTTGGCGCTGTTCGCGTATCCGTCTCTCGGATTGAACTGGTTGGCTGAATGGAGGTCGATGAGGGGCTCCGTCCGGTTTCTTTCCAGTATCTTTCTGACTCTTTTCATCACGACCCGGTCAAAGGCCACATCATCGATATAAAGACCGTCGATCCCAATATTCTTTGTCAGCCAGTTTAATCCTTCAAGGTAGTAGTTGTGCCAGCGGGAAACACCGCTGTTTATCACAGCCGCATCTTTGAGATCAGGCACAAACCAACCGGCTATGTAATCATTGACCAGGTGCTCTTGAAGCCAGGAATAGCCTCCACCGGATCCGTGAGAGAGAATCTCATCACCTAAGCTTCTGAGCGCAAAAAGTTCAGGGGCTCGGTTGGTAAGTTCCCTCACTGTGTAATAAATCTTGACTTTCATCCCCTTTGAATGGGCCTCATCGATGTATTTTTTCATCTTTTCCGGAGTTAAAAAAGGATAATTGATATAAGGATTTACTTCTGTAGCATGGTGGACATTGACAGTATTGGCTCCTTTTCCCTTAATAAGATCAATAGGTTCATAACTGTGGTAGTACCTGTTTTTCCAGTGTTTTCCTGTATCCAAGGTCCTGAACGGAGTAACCAGCAGTTCAAAACTAAAGAAAAGGGTTTCTCCTTTTTTAAGCACTCTTTCTCCGCTGAAAACAGAAATAAGACGCTCTTTTCCTCTGGTTTTAACCGTACATCCCCCTTTTCCATTGTTTGACCACGATTCAGGTATGACGAGCGGTTTCAATTGATAAAAATTGGTGTTTAAGGGTCTTGAGTAATTTTCATCCTTAAAACAGCACTGCAGGCCAGCATTCACATCACCGATCCATAAGGAGTCCTGGTTCTTCTTCTTGTCCCATTTCCATTGAAAGGTATCCGGGCACAGACCTCCTTTTTTCCCCATGCCCATCATGTACCTGGCCACTTCCTTTGTTACAGGGATTTCAAGGCATATATCATTCAATTTGATTTCCTTATCTGCTGTGATGCGGACTTCAAATCCCACAAATCCGTCAAATTCCATTCTTCCTTTGATATCCCTGCGAAGGGGTTTTGATTTTGAAGACGCTACCCATTCTACAACACCTTTGTTCTGCTTTACTATCTTGACCCGGCTTTTACTCCATCTCAGAGGTTCCTTCTTGCTTGGTTCTATGACGAGCTTTACAGGAGAGGATAAAATTTCTCGAAATTCATCTGTGTTTATATAGGTCATCTCCGGAGCAAAATAGCTTTTGATGCTCCCGGGAAAACCTTCTTTGCTCAGGCTAAGGCTCCTTCCCAGGCACTTTATTAAGTGCCCACTTACTTCAAGGGGAATATAGGGAGACACAATGTCATCATCCAGGGCGATCTGTGAATCCAGCCATCTCAAACGAGAGTGTCTCCATGGCTCATCATCCCCTGAATTCTTTATAGAAGAGCTGCCGACATCGATCTCTAACTCAACAGACATTTTCTTTTGTCCTTTGGGTGAAACCACCGCTTCTCCTCTATAGGTACCCGGCTGTGCATTTTCTGGAACCTGAACGCCACACCACAAAGCCTGGATCTCTCCTTTTTTAACGGATACGAACTTATCAAACCTTTCTCCTCTCCAGTCTATGCCCTGTGTGTTTAAGCAGGTGAATGATGATGCGGGAATCACTTTGTTTCCTTTATCCTGCTTCAAATCACTAAAAAGGACTTCAACATCTGCGATGTTTTTACGGCAGGCAAACAGCCCCAACTGAAAAGCCACATACTCTCCTCTAGCAGCCTTTTCTTTGAAGCTCTTCTGGGGCCCTTTTTTTATCCATCTGTAAGCAAGGTCTTTTTTCATCCTTATGGGGAACTCTCTAGATTCCGGAAACACCAGATAAGAAGCATCCGGATTGTCTTCCATGAGCCGGGACACTTCTTTTTTTGTGGCAGTGACTTCCATGGGAAAAAAGCTGTTAAATCCATCAATGGATTGTATCTCCACTACTTCCGCCCGAGGAAAATAGGTATCTGGGATTTTTTGACTCTTTAAACCATGACGCTTCAGCCACTCAAGAGATGCGGTTTGCCCCGGTTCAGGATAGATGACCGTAGGATAATTGCTTCCTCCTTCCATATGATTGACCATATAATAAATAAAGTACTCGCCCGGGCCAGAAACAGGCTGAAACACGAGTTCCCCGTACTCCCGGTTGATGTCTCCGCGAAACACATTCATCACTCTCTTTTCTGTGGCGCTGTCTATGACCATAATTTCTTTTTTGTTAGGATCAAAGTCCCGCCTTCTCCAGGGAATACGCACAAAAACCGCCCCATTCTCTTCATCCACCCGGCATACAGCCCTGTGGTTCCCGTATTTTTCTTCATTCCAATCCCCTGTACCATAAGGGACATCCGGAACCAACGCCTCAATCTCATCTTTGTTTTCCGGTTCGGGCTTTTTTCCCAGCCTTTCATAACATTCAGCCAGGAGCTCATCCTGCCTGCTGTAGTCCGGTTCAAAGGGTCTTCCCGTGCCCAGTTTTTCAGGATACTCTTTGGATTTCCGGAAGTGTTCGACGGCTTTCTCATATTCGCCTCTTTCCATACACTCCAGGCCCACGCTGATATGACATTCCACAAACAACCGGTGCACCCCGGTGGCTCCTTCATAAGGGAGAGCGGTTGTGTCATCCAGAAGAGAGGCTGCTTTTTTGAACTCCTTGTCGTTCATCAAAGCTTTCACATATTCCACTCTGACCGGCACCCTATCGGGAAATCTTTCTAACGCTTTTTGGGCTGCAGCCAAAGCTTTCTCCCGTCTGTTGTTCTCATTATAAAATTGAATCAATCTGTACCAGTTTCTCCAGGAATCCTCCTGCACACGAACAGCCTTTTCATAGTCAGCCTGGGCTCCATCCAAATCTTGTTCTTTAAGAAGATACCCCCTTACAAAGAAAAAAGGGGCAAAATCAGGCTCCCCGCATTCTTTAAGGAGCGCCAGGCTTTCCTGGACGCGGGCTTTGGACCAGTAAATAAGGCTTAAATAATATTTGGCTTTCCAATCATCCGGCTTCATGGAAGCAGCCCACTGAAACACTTTTATGCTCTCCTCTCTAAAGGGAAACACAAGATCAGGAGACAGAGATGAGGCTTCATCCAGATAAGAACGGCTTTTTCCCGGGTTTCTTTGTCTCCATACATAGGCCAGCCAGTAACAGGCTGTAGGGTAATCAGAGACCAAATCAAGGATACGGGCGCATTCTTCCTCAAGACCTATCTGGAAATAAAAAAGAGCCAGTTCAAGATAGGCTTCCTCTTTGTACTCACAGCAGACCATGGATTGAAAATAGTCTAAATTCTTTTGTGTTTGCTCTAAAAGAAAGGTTTCATATCGAGCAAAATGATTTAAGGGATCTATCTCTCGTATCTCCTTGATCACCTGTTCCGCTTTTTTGTCCTGCCCTGATTTTCTATACGCGGCACACATCACCTGATAGGCATTCATATTGGTCCGGTTGGTGTCCAGGGATTTGAGGGAATAATCCAGAGCCCTTTCATATCTTTTTTCCATCATGTATGTCTCAGCTGTTTTGCCGTACGCAGCGGACCTCCATTTCAGTGAACGTGAGGCCCACGCAAACGCTTCTTTAGCATCCGTAAGATTCCCGGCTCGTTGACTCAATATTCCATAAAGAAAATTGGCATCAGGGTCATACATGAAGTTTTTCAGTGCCCTTTCAACGAAAACCAGGGCCTTTTCATAGTCTCCTCTCCGGCAGTAAAGCTCCGCAGTCCTGGTCAAGGCCCGGGTATGAAGGGGCTCCTCTTCTAAAACTTCCAGATATTTCTCAATGGCTGCAAAATAATTGCGCTGTTTGTTGAACTGTTCTGCCTGAAGAAACAGATCTTCAAGGGCTTCCCCATCATATGAGTGAAAATCAATGGGTTTTTTCAAATCATTGGAACGCGGGTCACAGGAATAGATGAGGTCATTCCCTATTTTGATCCGGATATCCTCTGAATATTTCAATCCCTGGATCCTGTGTTCAAAAATTCGGGTCGGCTCAAGCCGCAGATGCTTTCTGAAAATTTCTTCTTCCCCCTTTAACACAACCATATCATCGTCCACGCTCTTTATGGGGAAAAAAGCCAGTTCCAGACCTTCATTCCAGTTTACATTCAGCACACCAATGGAGGAAGCCTCATCCATAGGACCGATTTCCCAGTAGGGAAACCAGAGTTCCTTCCATTTGTCTGACTGGAAGGGAGAAAAAAATCCGTGGTCATTCTGATTGAGAAAGCGTCCGGCCTGAGGTTCGCTGTACTGCCCGTCCGAATCTGTTAGCAGGTCCTCCCAGATCATGCCCTCACGGGATAAAGCCCAGATCCACACTTTGTGTCCCGGCATATCATCATAAAGAGCCCAGTGTCCGAATCCGAAAGCATCATCATGCCAGTATCCTCCAAAGTGTTCTTCGTATTCACCCACTGTGAAATAGCTTTTGGAACCCCCGAAATCATTGTTCTTGTACCAGGACAGGTCTCTCCCTGTGCTGTCAACAGGCCAGGACTCAAGCGGTTCCGAATAATTATGAGCGATGTGGACATTTCCCGGAAAAACATACTGAAGGTCATCACTGACTCTAACAGCTGCGTTTGACCAGGCATAATAGGATTGATGGAACGGAGACGGATTGTACCAGAAAGAGTTTGTCTCAAAATAAGCTCCTTTTTCCGGAACTTTGATGTCTATTCTCCAGAAAGTCCTGGAAGGCAGATCCATGGCTCCAATGATACAGCTCACACTGCCATCCGGATTTTTCCTTGTGACATAATCGACAGGATGTGCCCCGGAAGGTGTGTGGCCCACTATGCCGAAATTAAATTCAATCCCACCTGACGCCCAGGGGCCTCTCAGCGCGATCTCCCTGAATTTAAGCACATGATTTTTATAGATAAATTCAAGCCCGGTTTCTTTATCCACAGCTCCCCAGACCTTTCCTCCTACTTCTGGAAGCACCTCCACACAAACATATGGATTCTCCATACGCACCACTTTCCAGGTTTTTTCTTCAGGCTCTGTACTGAATTCATCAAAAAAGGAATAGGGATACAGCCTGGCCCCTCTTCCCCACAGGCTGGAACGAATGAGAATAGGGACCGGATCAGGTCCTGAAAAAGGGTACGTGGTGATGGCCTCCTCTGTCTCTTTTATGGTCGCTTCCTGATTGGACACACATCCCACCACCAGAATCAGCAAGACAAAAAAAATAAAGTAATTTCTGAGTTTCATGTCACATCATCCTTTAAAATTCAGATATAGTATTCGCTCCCGACTTTCATCAGGCAAGCTGGTTCTTCAGCCCGCTGATTTTCCCCGGCGAGTAAAATCAGCTTATTCCTCGGCTCGCTCGCCTCCGGATGACTTCAGAACCACCCAGCCTGCCTGAAAGTCGAGAAAATACAAGATTGTTACTTACCTAACAGGAATAGCTTGATCCTCAAAAAATTCAGGTGTGGCTGAAGCGACATTAAAGATTTAGCCTTCGGATGAGGCTTTTCGAGGGTACCCGGCGAAGCCGGGCGCTGAGTATGTCTGACCCACGGACGGGGGGAGTTACACAAGCGCCGAGAAAAATGAAGAAGAATGGCGTAAAAAATCTTTAGCGAGCACAAGCCATACCTGAATTTTACTGCCTTTGCTTTTATTTCTTATTCTCCTCCGATCTGCATATTCTTAATCCGGAATGTGGGAGTGGTGAATCCTCTGTTCATGTCCAGGTCATTGCCGAGCATATCAAGACTGTTCAGCATATCAAAGGCTGTTCCCGCAATCGTCAGCCCTTTCACAGGGAAAACAACCTTCCCGTTTTCAATCCAGAACCCGGAGGCTCCCCCGCTGAAATGACCGCTCACCGGATTGATTCCGTATCCGGTCACTCCTTTAAGCCACAGTCCTTTTTTGGTCGCTTGGATGATTTCCTGCGGCGGTGTCTCTCCATTTACCATAAAGAAGTTATGGGGCCCTATTCCCGGAATGGACCTGTAGCCTCCCCTGCTCGCATTTCCTGTGCTGGTCTTTCCCGCTCTTTTTGCAACAATCGTATTGTACATAAATCCTTTAAGCACACCTTTTTCAACGATAATCCTTTTCTGCGTGGGCACTCCTTCCCCGTCAAACGGCTGGCTTCCCAAACCCTTTGCAAGCGTTCCGTCATCAACAAGAGTAATGAGTTCGGAACCGATCTTTTTATCGATCATATCTCTGAGGAAGCTGGCTCCCTGAAGCACTCTCTCTCCATTGACAGCAGACAATATGCCGCCCAGAATGGCTCTGGAAACATCCGGATCAAAAAGGACATCGGCTTTTTGAGTTTTGACCATTTTCGGGTCCAGCATCTCATACGCATCTTTGGCTGCTTTATCAGCCACTTCTTCTGCAGGTTTAAGGTCGCTAAAAAATCTTCGGGTGCAGTATTCTCCTCCGGATGATTTCTGCTCTCCTTTCTCTGCCACCACATAAACTCCGAAGTTACACACAGATGTTTTATGAGACTTTGACAGACCGTTTGAATTTGCCAGAAAAACTTCGGTTTCTGACTCAGAAAATCCCGAACCTCCGCTTTTTGTGATCCTCTCATCCCTCAAGGCCAGTTCTTCGACCTTTTTGGCCATAGCGATCTTCCGGTCCATGGTCACTTGGCTCAAATCCGGGTCATAAAGGCCCTCAACCTCAGTCTCTCCCTTTTCAGAGGGAAGAATATTGTTTTCATCCGGAGTCGTGGACCCGGCAAAACCCACAGCTCTGCCTATGGTGTCCTTAAGAGCTTTTTCTGACAGGTCATTGCTGTATGAAAAAGCCATGGCTCCATTTTTCAAAACACGGAAGCCCACACCGTTTGAAGAAGCTTCCTGTACGGTTTCCACATCCCCGTTTCTTACTTCTATACTCAGGTCTCTTGAGGACTCAATGAAAACCTCTGAGGAGTCGGCTCCTTTATCCAAACACTTTTTGACCAAGCTTTCAGCTAATTCTTTATTTTCCATTGTTAACTCCTTGAACGGCTTCCGCCTACATTAATGCTGCGGATCCTTACCGTGGGCTGGCCGGCTGACACTTCACACGACTGGCCACCCTTACCGCATATGCCCGGCCCGAAGCCAAGGTCATCTCCCACAGCATCAATGTTTGAAATGATATCCAGACAGTTCCCTATCAATGTTGCTCCCTTAACAGGAACGGTTTTCTTGCCGTTTTCTATGAGATAGGCTTCCCGGCATGTGAAATTGAAAACTCCGGTAGTGGGATTCACACTTCCGCCGCTTATACTCTGCACATAAAGTCCCTGCTTTGTGGAACTCAGGATATCCTCCGGTTTGTCGCTTCCCTTTTCAATAAAAGTATTGGTCATCCTGGGAATGGGAATGTCACGAAAAGTCTCCCTCCGTCCGTTGCCTGTTCTTTCCATCTCGATCTGCTTGGCAGAAAGGATATCGGTCATGTACTTTTCCAGAACTCCTTTGTTAATCAAGACATTCCGCTTCATCTGGGTGCCTTCATCATCAAAATTAGTGGTTCCCCTCATATTGGAAAGGCTTCCGTCATCCACCATAGTGAAAACATCACTGGCCACTTTTTGGCCCAGTTTCCCGGTGAAGGCTCCGATCTCTCTGGCAATATTATCGGCCTCAAGAGGATGGCCCACGGCCTCATGGACCAAAACGCCTCCCCAGCCATTCTCTATCACCACATCCATCATACCTGCCGGGCAGTCTTCAGCTTCCAGCATAGCCACTGATTCACGTGCTGCGGTTCGAGCCACATCTTCGGGCTTGTACTTATCAAACATCTCAAAACCCATGTGCTTGCTGAGCCTCTCTCTTCCCATATGCCTTGTGTTGTTTCCCACACCCAGTGTCTGTACAATAAAAAACATAAGAGGAAGCTCATCTGTTAAGTAAAGGCCCTCACTGTTCGCAATGGTCCGGCCTCTTACTTCATCATAATAACTTACGCTGACCATTTTGATCTTCGGGTCATAATCAAGCGCCGCTTGATGAGCCCTGTTCATGACATCCAGTCTTTTCTGGTCTGCCACCTGTTCAAGAGGAACTTCGACCGTGATATAGGAAGGCCTTTTCTCAGATTTGATATTGACCGGCTGGACTGTGTTTGCACCAGCTGCCACATAGGATGCCACCTGAGCGGCATTCAGTAATTTTTCTTCTGTGACCTCATCCGTATAAGCAAATCCTGTTTTATCTCCTGATATGACTCTGACCCCCGCTCCCTGACTAATCCCGAACACACCGCTCTTGAATTTGTTCTCTTCAAGCAGTACCTCACGGGAGATCCGGTGCTCGATATAAACATCAGCGAACTCCCCTCCTTTCTCAAGGGCCTTCCGGATGGTCTTGTCGAGAATACCTTTGTCAAGAGTCAAGACTGCTTCTCCTGACGGGGTTCCTTTACAGGAAACCAGACTCATCAGAGAAGGCACGGCAACCAGAGCCGCTCCTCCCTTGAGGCTTAATTCAAGAAACTTTCTTCTGGGGATATCCCCAGTAAAATAACCTTTCATGCTCATCGTTGACCTCTTCTATGAATTTTTTTTATATTTTATAGCCGTAAATCACAAATATCAAACTTAAAATTCATGGATTATAAATCCTTTTATTGAAATGCTTGCGCAAAACCATCCTGATTTTTGTCCGAATCAGGACAGAAAATGTTCAAAAACGGACAGGAAAATCTTCATTATGAAATCCTTTTATGAGAATAGCCGGGCAACCAGCCTCCAGATTGGGATGGCATATTTCTTGCATACCCTTTAGTGTAGGATATCCTGTATCAAGGAGTAAACAATGATAGAAAAAGCACTTGTTGCCGCATCCACAAAACCCATTATCCTCTCCATTCTCATAAGAGGAGAAGACTACGGATACCAGATCATTCAGAAGGTCAAGGATATTTCCGGAGGCAGCCTCGAATGGTCGGATAAAATGCTCTATCCCGTCCTTCACCGCATGGAAAAGGAAGGATTTCTCGTTTCCCAATGGAAGATGTCGGATGGGGGGAGGCTTCGCCGGTACTACATGATTACTGAAAAAGGACACAAGGAACTTGATTTTGAGCGCCATCAGTGGCAGTCGGTTACCAAAGCGCTCGACAGATTGTGGAAGCCCCTGCCGTCACTGGACTGAGCTCAACGCCTCTTTATTAAGGAGAAATGAAAATGTTCGAACTGGAAAAAGCCATTCGTGATTGGAAAAAAAGTCTCTTCAGGAGCCAGAAGATGGAGGAGCCCGATATAGCAGAGCTCGAATCTCATATAAGGGATGAGATTGACAGGCTCTTAAAAGAGGGGCTTGATGAAGCCACTGCTTTCCAAAAGGCTGTTAAAGACACGAAATCATTTGAATCCCTCGAAGCCGAGTATGGTAAAGTGCGGCGTTTGAGATTCTATGGGTCTGCCTGGAATCCGGCCCGGCTTCTGCCTGCTTTTGCCTGGAGCCACTTGAAGATAGCTGTGCGCAAGATGAGAAAGCAGAAGGCCTATTCCTTCATCAACACTGTGGGCCTTGCCCTTGGAATGACTGTCTCGTTTCTGATCTTCTTCTGGGTGCAGGATGAACTGGGCACCAACCGCTTTCATGAAAATGCCGATCAGCTGTTCAGGGTCAACAAAAAGTATCAAATCGGCAGTGAAACACAGTACAACTCGTCAACTCCCTATGCGTTGGCTCATGCAACCAGGGAAAACTTTGCTGAGGTCATTGATGCAACCGGGTTCCAGCGCATAAGAGCTCTCATCAGCTTTAGCGACAAAGAAGACAGTGTTTTTTTTGAGAACCGTGTATGTCTGGTGGATTCCTCTTTTTTCAAGGTCTTTACCTTTCCCTCGATTGAAGGTGACCCGGAAAAAGCCATGGCCGAACCAGATTCGATTGTCCTGACTGCAAGTACGGCTCATAAATATTTTGGCACGGAAGATCCTCTGGGAAAAACTCTGACCCTTGACCATGAAAAAGATTTTGTCGTCAAGGGTGTGATAGAGGATATCCCGCCTGACTCAGACATCCGCTTCGATCTTTTCGTTCCGATCTCCAGCATGATCGATCCGGAATCACTTTCCTCCTGGGGAGACCACTATCCCTCTACATTTGTTCTTCTTCAAGACAGTTCTGTGTCTGCGGAGGTTGAGAAAAAATTATCCGGGCTCATACAGGAACAGCTCCCCAAAGAACAAATTTCGTTAGTTCTGCAGCCTCTCAGTGACATCCATTTATATTCCTCAGACGGGAGCGAAGAGGGCATGAAATTTGTCCGCATCTTTTCTATAGTCGCCATCTTAATTCTGGTCATCGCCTGTATCAATTACATCAACCTCTCTACAGCCCGCTCAGAGCGGCGGGCAAAAGAGGTTGGCTTGAGAAAAGCGGTGGGCGCCCGGAGAATGCAGATCGCCTGGCAGTTCTTTTTGGAATCAGTGCTCTTTACCTTGATAGCGCTCGGCATATCTCTCCTGCTCATCCAGATGCTGGGAGGCGTTTTCCATGACCTCACAGGTAAAACAATTGCCTTTTCCGATTTAAACCCCGGCTTCCTACTGGGGATTCTCCTTATAACCGTGTTTACAGGTTTAGCTGCAGGTGTTTATCCGGCGCTTGTGATGTCCTCTTTCAAGCCGGTGCGAGCTTTGCGCAACGGTTTCGACCGTGCCGGGAAGAAAGCGTCCTTCCGGAAGACTCTGGTGGTTATACAGGTCTCTTTGTCCATTATTCTTCTTATCGGCATGGGAGGCATTGAGAAACAGCTCCGGTACATCAGGGCAAGAAATCATGGTTTTGATAAGCATGGCGTGCTCTTTATGAGGATGAACAGAGAGCTTCAGAAGAATTATGAAGCTTTCAGGAACGAACTTCTCCAGAATCCTGATGTGGCTTCTGTAGCCAGGACTTTCCAGCCTCCGGGAGAAATGTCTGCCATCATAAGAGGGATTCGATGGGAAGGCATGGAGCCCGGAGAGAGTGTTGCCTTTGGCTATATTCCTGTCGATTACGATACGCTGGACCTTCTGGGCATGAAAATCGTTCAAGGACGAAAATTTTCGAGAGAATTCCCTGCAGACGAATCCAATTTTATTCTCAATGAAAAAGCCATCGAAGCGATGGATCTGAAAGATCCCATCGGAAAACCGTTTTCTCTTAACGAAGATTCTACGGGAACGATCATAGGAGTCGTCAAAGACTTCCATTCTCTGCCCTTGAACTTTGGTCTTGAACCGGTGGTGCTCCTGCTCGATCCGGATTTCTACAGCTTGGTTTTGATCAGGATCAGGCCCGGTGATCGCAGGGAAGCCATCAGCGGCATCGAAGCGGCCTGGAAGAAGTTTTCAACGGGATTCCCCTTTGAATACCATTTTCTCGACGAACGCTTCGACCTTTATTACGGCCCGGAGATCCTGGCCGGTAAAATATTTCGCACTTTAGCCCTGATCGCCATTTTCATATCCTGCCTCGGCCTATTGGGACTGTCCGCGTTCGTGGCTGAGCAGAAAACCAAAGAAATAGGAATCCGAAAAACCCTCGGTGCCTCTGCTCTCCGGGTCATCCTGCTTTTGACAAAGCAGTTCTTTTTGTGGGTTCTTTTGGCTAATGTCATTGCCTGGCCTATCGCCTACTTTGCTATGCGGAACTGGCTCAACAATTACCCCTTCCGGACAACTCTCGGGCTGCCTCTTTTTCTATTTGCTGCAGCAGCCGCTCTTGTGGTCACCATGTTTACGGTCAGCTTTCAGGCACTGAAGGCAGCCCTGGCCAATCCGGCCGACAGCCTTAGATATGAATGACCCTGTATAAACATCCTGGATGATGAACGAGTCGATGTGAAAATCAGATATGGCTTGTGCTCCCTTCAGATTTTTAACGCCATTCTTCTTCGTTTTTCTCGGCTCCTGCGTAACTCCCCCCGTCCGTGGGTCAGACATACTCGTCGCCCGGCTTCGCCGGGTACCCTCGAAAAGCCTCATCCGAAGGCTAAATCTTCAATGTCGCTTCTGCCACACCTGAATTTCTTAAGGTTAATGTTTATCCTCTAAGATAAATATTATCATGCCTCATCCTGACTTTCAGGCAGGCTGGCTGGTTCTGAAGTCATCCGGAGGCGAGCGGGCATGGCTCCTCGCAGAGGGGAGCGAGCCGAGGAATAAGCTGATTTTACTCGCTGGGAAAAATCAGCGGGCTGAAGAACCAGTCTGCCTGATGAAAGATAAAATCAATGGATTGAGGTGAAGGCAGCTTTTATGAATGACCCAGGATGAAGTCTTGTCGGTATTTGGGCACAACCACAGGCCATTCCTTTTTCTCAATCACCTGCTGAAGACTCAAAGAAGCCGCCTCTTCCCCATGCGTCAAAAATATCTTTTTCGGAGGCTCATCCAGGTTTCCTATCCATTTCAAAAGACCTTTTCTGTCTGCATGCGCTGACAGGCTGTCCATATATTCAATACGGGCTCTGACTTCCCTGTATTTTCCGTGTATCCTTACCTGCTTTTCTCCATTGACGATATGCCTCCCCAATGTTCCCGATGCTTGATAACCCACGAAAAGAACCGTGTTTTCAGGCTTTGAGATGTTGTGGACTAGATGGTGTTTGATCCTTCCGCCCGTACACATTCCTGAACCGGCCATGATAACGCAGGGTCCTTTGATATCATTGATAGCCTTGGACTGCTCTCTGGTTCTTACGAGCTTGAGGCCGGGAAATTCAAAAGGAGGTTCATTGTCCTCCATAAGTTTTAGTGTCTGTTTGTCATAACACTCCTTGTGTTTCCGGAACACATCTGTCACACTGACAGCCATAGGGCTGTCTAAAAAGATTTTAAGAAAAGGAATCTCATTTTTCCTCACGAGTTTTGATAAATAAAACAACAAATCCTGAGCCCTTTCTACGGCAAATGTCGGTATGATCACCTTTCCACCGGCCGAATACGTATCATTGATGATCTTTGCTATCAAAGCCTCCGGAGGATCCGAATCCCTGTGTTCTCTGTCTCCGTAAGTGGATTCCATGACCACATAATCAGCCTGCTGAAAAACAGACGGATTCTTCACAATAGGTTTATTCCATTGTCCTATATCCCCGGAAAATATGACCTTCTCCCTGTCTCCGTTTTCTTTAACAGTGACCTCTACCATGGAGGAACCCACAATATGGCCCGCATCATGAAAAGTGACGGTCACGTGGCTGTTCAGGGAAAAGGGCGTCGCATAGTCAATACTCGAGCAGAACTTGAATGAATTCCGGGCATCTCTGGCTTTATAGAGAGGCACCTCTGGATGAGGCCCTTTTCTTCCCTCTCGCTCGTGTCTTTTTCTTTTGTATTCGGCATCTTCTTCCTGGATCTTTGCTGAGTCTAAAAGCATGATTTCCAAAAGGTCCATTGTAGCGGAAGTCATGAATATCTTTCCTGAAAATCCTTCTTTGACGAACTTCGGGATAAGGCCTGAATGGTCCAGGTGGCAGTGGGTCAGTAAAACATGATCCACAGACCCGGGATAGACGGCAAAAGGATTCCAATTTCTATCAAGAAATTTTCTTTCCTGGTACATACCGCAGTCTACTAATATATTTATTCCTCCGGCTTCCAGAAGATAACAGGAGCCCGTAACCTGCCGGGCCGCTCCTAAGAATTTGATTTTCAACTCGCCTCTCCTTTCTCGATCAAAGGCCTCCACCTGGCATACCTTGGAAAATTCAATATCAGAAGAACACCTGAAAGAATGATAAGGTAATAAAAATCCTTTTTGATTCCCTTCATAAGGAAATAAACCAGTCCCAGCAGTCCCGGGATCTCACACAACAGAGAAGTGATAATGTTCAGTGTCATCATTCTCTTAATGGTTTTGTCCGCTCTTCCTGTGACAGGTCTCAACTTAAACAGGCTGTTGAGCCTTCTTATAGCAAAGATGACCACAATGGTGATCCCGTAAAATATATACCGCAGGGAGGAAAGATAACTATAACGGTCCCCGTACGGGCTGAGATTGGCTCCGAACAGTTCAACAACAGCGATATAGATCAAGAGACTTCCCATAACAACCAGGTGAAAATAAAGAGAAACCTGATGGGCTCCTTTGATTTTTTTGGTTAGATCGTCCATTTGAATTCCTTTCTAATACGTCATTTTCCCTGGATTATTCACAAGTCGAGGTTGTGTAAACCTTATGAAAATCAGGTATGGCTGAAGCGACATTGAAGATTTAGCCTTCGGATGAGGCTTTTCGAGGGCATCCGGCGAAGCCGGGCGCTGAGTATGTCTGACCCACGGACGGGGGGAGTTACGCAAGCGCCGAGAAAAACGAAGAAGAATGGCGTTAAAAATCTTTAGCGAGCACAAGCCACATCTGATTTTCATCACCATTTGTTTATGAATAATTCATTTTTTTGTTATTTCGAGTATTTCCTTCCTCCTTTTTTCCGGGAATCTTTCAATGGCATACCTCAATGTGGTCCTTGGAATGTTCTCGCCGTGTTTTAAGAGAAATCTCTCAAGACGTCCCCTATCTTTCTTTCCGGACTCCCTGAGAATCCATCCGTTTGCTTTCTGGATCAGGTCATCATCATCTGGAAAAAGTTTCTGCGCTGTCTTTTGAACCACATCAATATATCTCCCCTGCCTGGCCGGCTTTATAAAGGAAACAATGGAGGCGCGCCTCAGCCATCTGTTTTTCGACTCGGTCCAGGATGTGACTTCATCCACGAGATCAGGATATGCCGCTATCAATGGGCTTAAAATATCGCAGCACAGCAAATCTATGGTGGACCAATTCGCGCAGTAATTTTTTTGGATCCATTCTTTTATCCGGAAGAAATGTTTCTTCTTCAGAGATGTGACAAACCGTTCCAGAATAAGAAGGCAAAAAGCCTTGGCTTCCAAATATTTATTGGGAAGCATCAGTTCACAGAGTTCAACGGCCTGGTCCTGGTCCCAGTGAGGTTTGATGAGAGCATAGAATCCCCTGGATTTTTCTCTTATCCGGGCTGCCTTGAGACCCAGCATGTAAATCTCTTCATCCGGCTTGAAATATCTTTTCCCTCCACTTGCTCTCTCTGGATCAGCGCTGCTTTTAAGAGATTCCATAGCCCGGTCATACAGCTCTCCGGGAGTTAAAAATGACGACATCGTTCGTTATTTCTTGAGCTTTATGGTCTCTTTTGCCAGATTCGCGGGTTTCATAAGCTTGTACACAGGGTAAACAAGGGTTCCTCTGCCCCACTGGGGAACGATATAGCGGTCAAAGAAATTCCACACCAGAAGACCGTCATCGCTCTCAGGCTCTAACAAATAAGAGGCAACATTGGCCAGGGGTTGAGCCAGAGGAATGAACAAGGTATCCACGGGGAATTCCATCTTCTCTGTTATGTATTTTCCCTTTACCGAATTCAAATGATGCCCTTGATAAGCCCTCTCCATTGACTTGAGCTCTTCAATCATAAATTTTTCAACTTCGAGCTCAACCGGTTTCTTCAGTTTTTCCACCGTGATTCCGTGAAGCAGGAGATTTTCTTCGACTTCCGTCACAGGAAGGGGAATGAGATAACCATAGGGAAGTCTCACGCTGCTTTGAGCGCTGTAATCCGCATAGAGAGGCATGGTATACGTCTTTTTAACATCTGTTTTTCTGACTCTGGGCCAGCCTCTGTCTGACTTGAGGACTTCCATTTCGTATCCGTGTATGGTTATTTCCCGGCCTGTGGGCTTTGATTCATATTTAGTGATAAACACATCTCCCTCTCCGGGATTGAGACCTCTTTTTACTGTTTTTTGGTCAGCCTCTTTTATGAGATGCGCAATCTCCTCCTTTTGATTGCAGCAGAACTCCAGTATGGAATGAAATAGCTTATGGCATGAAAAAACTCTTGTTTTGAAATCCGCATAAGGATAATTTTCATTCAGTATGCCCAAACGGTTCCTGAGTCCAATGTAATTACTGATATATCTGGGCTCGGGGGTGATGGATCTCCACCCTTTTTCAGGCTCTTCTATACTCATGAAATCACCGTGGGGGATGCACAGAGTATCGTATTTTTCTTTGAGTATCTTATTGACTTCAGGCATAAATGTTCCGCTCATAAAGTCTATCAGCGAATTATCCCCATTGGGATTAACCGACCAGATATAGGTGACGACTTCTTCATGATAGGAGCCGTTATGCGTATGACTGTCGAGAAGAACCGCAGGGTCCCAACGCACCATCACATTTTGAACCAGCCCCCTGACCTCCGGGCTTTCAAGCTTCAGTCCGTCTCTGTTGAGGTCCAGGTTCTGCCCGTTATAGCGGACTCCCACACCCTTCTCCGGTCCGACCTGGTTCCTCCGGTTGTTCACATCTATCTTTTCGTTCCCGTCCGGATTGAATATGGGGGCCAGCAGAAGAACGATTTTATCCAGATAAGAATGATTATCGGTAAGGATGATATCTCTGGCTAACATCTGGGCTGCTTCTTTGCCCTCCACTTCTCCGGCATGAATATTGGCCTGAAAATAGACCACCAATCGTTCATCATAATTTAAATCAAGAGGAGAGGCAGGAACAGGGTCTCCTATTATGAGAAGCGGGATATCCCTTCCTTCCGTACTGGTGCCTAAAATCTCCACTCTTACAAGAGAACTTTTTTCCTGCAGCTCTTCAATAAAATCCATGACATCTTCATACCGGGAGGTCTCCTTGAACTCTGTTTTCTCGGGTATGGTCAGGGGTTTATCCTCAGCAATGCTTAATGCAAAACCTCCGGCAAATAAAAATACAGATAAGGTAAAAAAACATATGAATCTTCTCTTCATCATTTCATCCTCTTGAAAATAGAATTATTAAACCTGGTTTTGAAGCTCTTACCAGTCTAAAATACGCCGTTGCCCTTTTAAGGAACGTATTCCGGATACTTCCTGGCTCACTTCAATGACGCCTTTGTAATCACCTTGTTCATTATAAACAGGAAAATAACGGATATGAATAAACTGATCACCCTGCTGGATCCAGAATTCTGCTTTATCCTTTGTCCTTTCCCTAAAGCTCTTAATGACTTTTTCTACGATGTGCACACTTTTCGGCGGGTGGCAGTTCTGTACTGATCTGCCTATGACCGCCGGGCTTCTCGGGAAAATACGGTCCTTGTTGGCGCTGTAAAAACAGATCTTGTCATTCTCATCCACAAATGTGATATCAAACGGAAGGCTTTTAAGCAAAATCCTGATCTGCTCTTTGGTCAATTTTCCTTCATCCAGCTTAACTTGGCTTGCTTCCTGTTTGTCCATGGTTTCCTTTCCTTTTATTGTTTTTTATTCTTTTCTCCATCTCCTTTTTTATTATAATTAACTAAAAATTCGATTACAATAAATTAATGCACCTGTATCTTCCACAAACAAAGATTTCTGTAATGGCAACAAAAACCAGGTGTGACAGGAATGATAAGGAGAGATTAAATGAAATTAAACAGAAGAGACTTTCTCTTATATTCTGGTTTTTCACTCGCATCAACTGGAAAAATAAAAAAGGTCAGGACTGAATCAAAAAATATCCATTCAATAAAAAATACTAAAGATTCTCATGAATCCTGGATTGAATTAAACTCGAAAAATATACGTTGGAATCTGAATAAAGTTAAAAACAAAGTGAAAGCTCCTGTGATGGCGGTCATAAAGGCAAACGCCTATGGTCATGGTCTGGTTGAATTTGGAAAACAGCTTGATCAAATGGGAATAGATGCTCTTATGGTGTGTAAATTTCAGGAAGCTGTTAAACTGAGGAACTCTGGCGTCATATGTCCCCTATACAATTTTGGCCCGATCATTCCTGAAAATACGGATATTATGGTCAAAGACAATATAAGCCAATTTTTGCATTCCGGAGATTATCAAAACATGAACCAAAGAGCCGAAAAACTGATAGCGAAAATAAATGTCCATATTCATGTGGATACAGGAATGAACCGAATGGGTATCCCTTACAGAGAAGGTCTCTCAGTTATCAAAGAAGTTTCTTCATTAAAAGGGATTTCTATCTCAGGTATTTCAACCACTCTCTGTGAAGATAACCAATTTGATAAAATTCAGGTCAAAAGGCTTCAATCTCTTTATGAGGATTCAAAAAAATTAGGAATCAATTTAAACACAAGACATGCGGCAAGCAGTGCTGGAATCTTTGAATCAAGGTCTTTTTATCTGGATATGCTTAGGCCAGGTATTGTTCTTTACGGCTATTATCCCAACCAAAAGACCGGACAGGAAGACTCTCTTTCCCTTCGTTCTGTGCTTGAGTTTAAATCTAGAGTAGTGGATGTCAAAACTCTCAGTCCGGGAGATTCTGTCTCTTATCACAGAGCTTATAAAGCCCAAAAAAAAGAAAAAATTGCTGTCATCCCAGTAGGATACTCAGACGGATATCCTTATTCAGCTTCTGGAAAATGTAAAGTTCTCATAAACGGGAAAAAACATCCAATCATCAACAGCATCACAGCCAATCATATGGAAGCTCTCTTAAGTTTTGAGTCAAATGTCTCATCCGGAGATGAAATCACGCTCCTCGGCACACAAGGAAATGAAAGAATCACAGCGGATGATATAGCTGAATGGGCTGGAATATCAAATTACAAAGTGTTGATAGGATTGAATCCACTTATCCCGAGGTACGTGCTTTAGGCTTTATTTCAAAAAATAGCCTTGCGGAACAGCCTTTCTGGTGATATATTTTACAAAACCCTCAAAGAGGAATAAATCCATGAAAAAAATAAACTTATGCATTTTGATTACGCTTTTACTGTCATTTCATCACAGCTTTCTCCAGGCACAGGATCCTGAGATAAACCGGTATCCGTTAACATCAGAAGACCTCACCACACCTGTGAATATCGATCCCATTGACCTGAAAAACTTTGTTGACGGAATCATGGCTGCACACATTACGGATAAACATATCGCCGGCGCCACCTTTGCTGTGGTTAAAGACGGAAAAATCCTTCTGAAAAAAGGATATGGATTAGCGGACATTGCCAAAAACAAACCTGTCGCATCAGACAAAACTCTTTTCCGTCCGGGCTCTATATCAAAGCTGTTCACATGGACTGCTGTGATGCAGCTCTATGAGCAGGGAAAAATCGAACTAGATAAAGACATCAACCAGTACATAGAGGGATTCAGCATTCCTGAGACTTACGCTGAACCCATCACAATGACTCACCTCTTATCTCACACACCTGGTTTTGAAGAAAAATCAATCGGGATGGCTGTGCGCAAGCCAAAGGACCTGATGCCTCTCAAAGATTTTCTTAAAAAACACATGCCGCAAAGAGTCAGACCTCCCGGCCAAATCACCTCCTATTCGAATTACGGAACATCTCTTGCGGGATATATCGTTGAATGCGTCTCAGGAATTCCTTTTGAAGAATACATAGAAAAGAATATATTCGAACCACTGGGAATGGTAAACAGCTCCTTCCGTCAGCCTTTGCCTGATAGACTGTTAGAAAATATGTCCGTAGGTTATAAATACGAGAATGGAGTCCTTGAACCTGATGAATTTGAGCTCCTTAACGGCATGGCCCCTGCGGGAGGTCTGAGCACAAGCGGAGAGGATATCGCAAAATTCATGATCACCCATCTTCAAAACGGACACTACAACGATGTAGAGATCCTTAAGGAAGAAACAGCCCGGCTCATGCACACAACCCTTTTCACTCATGACAGGAGATTGAGCGGAAACGCCTACGGCTTCTGGGAATGGACCTACAACGGACTCAACACCATAGGCCACGGAGGCGATACCCTCCTCTTTCACTCCTATCTCATTCTCATTCCCGAAAAAAACCTTGGATTCTTTGTTTCCTACAACAGTGTGGGCGGCAGCGGTGCTTCCAGAGTGCAGCTGATCGAATCCATCCTTGACCGTTATTTCCCCTTCTCCCCAGAACAAGATACTGAAACAAACGAAAAAGAAAAGAAACAAAATCTCCACAGATTTTCAGGAACATACAGAACCACAAGGGTTAATCATTCCAGTATTGAAAAGCTGGGCCAGCTTGTCTCAACCATTCAAATAAACGCCATCAAAGGCCGAAAACTCCTGATTTCCTCCGGTCCAAATAAAAGCCAATGGATGCAAAAAGAGCCCCTTGTTTTTCAAAAAGTCAGGTCACAGGATAAACTTCTTTTCAGGGAAGATAAAAAAGGTCATATCTCGCATCTTTTTGTCGGAGACTCCCCCACCGCAGCCTTCGTGAGACTCAAATGGAATGAAACCCCGGTATTTCACTTTTTCACACTCGGTCTTACCCTCTTTATCTTTCTTACCACTCTTTCCTGGCCTCTCGGCGCACTGAGGCGCCGTGTCTGCAGCCCCGTTTCTGAAAAACCTGATGCGCCTAGATTATTCCGTCTGACAGCAGGAATCATGAGCGGCCTGTGTGTGATATTTTTAATCTGTCTGTTATCCATGCTGAGCAGTCCTGAAAAACTCATCTACGGTGTTCCTTTTACATTAAAAATCCTGTTCGCTATGCCTTTTGTTGCTACAGCGCTGGCCGTGGGAGTGCTTTTCTTCTCAGTTATAGCATGGATGAAAAAATACTGGAACAGATGCGGCCGTTTGTACTATTTTCTCATCCTTGTAACGTTTGTCGTGTTTTTATGGTTTTTAAATTACTGGAACCTTCTGGGCTTTAAGTTCTAATATGTTTTTCTTTATAGGAGGAGTGCAGCCAAAGACCATAAAATTGGACGAAAATCCGCACACCTGTCCGGAATGCGGCCATTTTGAACTCTACATAAAAAGGACGGACAGTTACCTCAGTCTCTTCTTTATACCGCTTTTTCCTGTTAAAAAAGGAATTCCCTTTATGGTCTGTGAAAACTGCGGCTCTGTGTTCACTCAAGACGGCTCCTCAATGGAGGACTTTTCCCGCCACCGTATTCAGAAGTGTCCTCACTGCGGGAGATCAGTGGTTCCTGACTTTATCTACTGTCCTTACTGCGGAAAGTCTATCTAACAACTAACCTTCATCATCTCTATAATTTTTCGGATTGAATCCTATTTTGTCAAAGGGATTCACCACACTTGTCGTGATATTCCTTAAATGAGAGTTGATACGTTTCAGTTGCCTGGAATAAAGAGCAAGGGCAACCGAATCGCCCGGTCTAATATTCTTGTCTTTTTCGCGGACTAGCGCATACAAGCAGTCATCACAGGTTTGATTGACCCAACTGTACTTGTCTAAAAGTTTTAAAGCGGCTTCCTTTTCTCCGGCTTCAAAGCATCTTCTGGTTTGAATGAAATTATCTTCCACGGCTTCCTCAATACGCGCAATCTGTTCTTCAAATATACCTCCATGGAGTTTTCCGGGATGTTCCTGCGCCAGTTCAACCATGTTCTTAGCATAATCCCCAATACGTTCAATGTCTATAATAATGCTGATAAGAGCAAGTCCGGAAGGCAGCATCTCGGTTCCGCTGACGACCAGATGATTGAAAACATTCCGGCGGACTTCTCTTTCATAACTGTTGACCTCTAAATCCCTATCACGGATATTTATGTCAATTTCAGTATCTTCTCTGTTTCTCAATGACTCCCTAGATTTCAAAAACATCTCTCTGGTTAAATCCAGCATAACAAAAGACCTTCTGTAAGCTCTATCCATTAGATTGTCTTTTCTAAAGAGCGAAAGCCACTTTTTAAACATTTCTCTTTCTCCTCCAACATGAAATATTCATAAAAAATAGCGATGTTACTATGAATAATCCATGTTCGTTATCATACATTACCTGAATAAATATATAAATAGTATCGGGATGACAAAAAACACGATTATTATATATAAGACAGGTATATATTTCCTTCTAATAGAAAAACTTGCGAATTTTTTTGCCATATTGATGGGGATGAATTTAAGAGGCCACCATACAGCAATTCCCATTATATTGAACAGCAGATGAGAAAACGCGACAATGATTGCGGCAAGGTTTCCGCTCACCAGAGCCGCTAAAATAGCTGTTACTGTTGTTCCGACATTCGAACCTAAAGTATAGGGGAATATCTGAACTATGGTCAACAGGCCGGCTCCGGCCATGGGGACAGCCAGGGAAGTGATGATCGAGCTGCTCTGCACGATCGAAGTGAGTACCATACCCAATATAAAAGCACGCAGGGCTGTCTTGAATATGTATCTGTCAAACCACACTTCTGCTTTTTGCACAACCAGTATTTTTAAAGATTTGACCATTCTGGCAAGGGCCAGTAAAAGAAATCCCAGAGACATTATGAACAAAATCCAGGGGTATTCTCCCAGAAATTTTATGAGGACCTCCACCAAGGGCCGTGTCAAAGCTTTTACCGGGCTTAAAAACTTAAGTCCCCCTATGTTTTGAAAGTTCTCCCCCATAAAAGTGGCTATACGTCCCAAGAAATTCGTGAAGTACTGCAGGGGAAATATCACGACAACAGCCAGAATATTAAAAAAGTCATGGACAATAGCCGCAGAAAGGGCTCTTTCGAATTCTATATTACGTTTTGCCTGTGTCAGAGATACAACCAGATTTGTAACTGAAGTCCCAATATTAGCTCCCATTATGATGGGGATGGCATTGGCTATATTCAGCGCTCCTCCTGCCACCATGCCCACCACAATAGAAGTGGTTGAAGAGGAAGACTGGATTATAGAAGTAGCCAATATGCCAATGAACAAACCCACCAGGGGATTGGTTGTGGTCTTTATCAAATTTTCTGCCAATCCCTTGCCGAACAGCTTCAGGGATGACCCCATAAGTTCAAGGCTGAATAAAAACAAATATAGAAAGAGAAGCAAAAACAGAAGATTGAAAAGAGTGATATGCCTTTTATAGAATCTTTTGATTCTTTCAGCCATCATATCTATTTTTTAACGACACAACCGCAATGTTAAAAACCTTATAACACAGCCAAAGCGCACTGTCAAAATATTCCCAAAAACACATCAACGGGTTTACCTGATGTTTCAGATAAGTTTAAGAAAAAAGGACTTATTTGGAGTTACTGGATTCAATCTCTTCTTTAGATTTATATGCGCTTTTCCTTGAAATCTCATGCATTCTATGCAAAGCCATCAGCCAGGACAGTAGAGATTCAGCGCCTTCATTTTTATTAAGACCAAACGATTGCAGACCATCTCTGCATCCCCCGCTTTTAAAGTCATAAAGAGTGGCGCCCAAGTCATTATTTCCTAAAAACCAGCTGTATATCCAATCAATTTTCTTGATAAAATAAGTATCTCCGGTTGCTAAATAAGCTTCATATAAGGCGTCAATCAGGGCTGCGGCTTCCACCGGCTGTTGATCAAACTTTGCCTTTTTCCCCTTCCGTGTATACCATCCATCATTCCCTATGATGGTGAGGTGGCTCTCTTTAGACGCTGTTTGTACTTTTAGAAGCCATTTCAAAGACTTGACTCCTATGGATGAAGCTTCTTTATTGTCATAAAAGCGGCCAAAAGCTATTAATGCCTGAGGAAGCCTGGCATTTTCATAGCTGACTATATCTTCACCCCACACCCAGCCTTCTGATATGTTGTTCTTAAAAAGCTCTAACAGCTTCTTCCCCAATTTATGACAAGTCAACTTAGCGTTCCTGTCACCGACAAATTGCTTTAAATAAGAGACTCCTCCCAGAATGGAAAATGCCCAGGCTCTGGGGGAAGTGAAATTATTAGCAAGGTTAAATGACTGATGAAATATCTCTGTTCCTAAGTTGGCAAGGGAATCATTAGGTGCTTCTGACACTAACTGCCCTGCAGCCCAAACCGTCCTTCCACAGCTATCTTCTGATTCGCTTTCTTTAATCCACCGTTTGTCATAAGAGAGTCTGTTTCTGACTTTTCCATTAACCCTATCCAATGCATACAATAAATAAGCAGAATAGATATTAAACAGAGAAAGTATAGAGTCGTCCTTAAAAAGTCTCCAGTTTTTTATGGCCACAATCAGAGCCCTTGCGTTGTCGTCTGTTGTGTAGCCATGACGCCGATTCGGAATTGTATAGGTTGCATGCTCTAAAATGCCGGTATCATCAGTGAGGTTTCGGAGATGTCTTAAATCAACCTCAGGAAGTCCGATTTGAAGTTTTTTAATCTCCTCTAGGTCCTCTTTAGAAATACCGACACTGACCTTCCGCTCTTTATACGTCTCACGAGCTGTTTCGAAAATTTGAATATAAGAAGATGCGACCTGCCGCCAAATCATAGAACGCCCAAAATCATAAACCTTCTTTCGCATTCTCTGCCTATTAACTTCATCCCCAGCTAGTTTTATTATAGCTTCCTCTAAAGCTCCTGAATCTTTAAAAGGAATGATAATCCCTCTATCCTCTGCCAAAAGCTCCTGTGCATGCCAGTAAGGAGTCGAAATGATCGCCTTTCCACATGCTACGGCATAAGCTAATGTTCCGGAAGAGATCTGTTCTTTAGCTAAATAAGGTGTAATATAGATGTCAGCCGTCACCAAATATTTTATGAGTTCATCCAATGATACATAACGGTCATGAAACAATACATTTTTCTCCAATCCCCTCCTCTTTACTAACTGTTCCAAGGAAATCCTGTATTCTTCTCCCTGAGATCTCTTAACGTTTGGATGAGTGGCTCCTAAAATAATATAAAGTATTTGGGGATGCTTTTTTACAACTTCAGATAAAGCTTCTACGGCAAATTCTATCCCTTTATTTGGACTTATCAGCCCAAAGGTTAACAAGACCAGTCTTCCCTCAGCATCAATTTGATCCTTGTAGTAACTGGTATCTAAAAACGGGACATTAGGTGCTCCATGATGAACCTTTCTTATTTTATTTTTATTCACTCCGTAAATATGAGTAAGCATATCAATGGCCTTATCTGCCAAAACGACCACAATGGTAGAGCAAGAGCAGATTTCTTTTAGCACTTCTTTCTGATGAGGAGATGGATTCTCCAGCACAGTATGCAAATTAGTTATCACAGGTTTCTTTAACCGTTCAAGCAGGGAGATAATGTATTCCCCATCCGGGCCTCCAAAGATACCAAATTCATGCTGGATACATACTGCCTGTGAAAATGAAAGATTAAGAAAATCTGCAGCTTTTTGGTAATCAGTTCTATTTTGGACGTTTATTTCAAATATGACTTCATCTCCGTATGAATACCCTTCAAATCTGTCATTTAAAGCCACTACTTGAAAAAGGCTGTTCTCACCCAATCTTTCACCCTGTAGTTTAGCTGATGCTAATGCAAGGTCCCGTGTGTATGTCCCTATTCCACAGCGCCGTGGAGGATAGGTCGCTAAAAAAGATACGGGTACTTTCTTATATATTTGATTAGATTCATGCATCCAAAATTCTCCCCTCCAGGTTAGTTATTATTCTTTTATCATTTATCAACAGGATTTTAAATAATCTAATACCTCATTCAAATCAGCTGTTGCAAGGCATACGTATGTGTCAGCAGCCCCATAATATATTCTGAGTTCATTTTTCTCTTTTTCCAGGACCGCTCCGGTGGGAAACACAACTCCTGGAACATCACCGAGAAACTCATATTCGGCTTTAGGCCCCATCACCCACTCTTCGCTTCTCTTTATGAGTTCCCAGGGCTTTTCCAAATCAAGCAAAGCCAATCCCATTCTATACAGCTTTCCTGCGGCTGTTCCTCGAATCCCGTGATATATAATCAACCAACCTTCAGGAGTTTCGATGGGTTGGGTTCCTAAACCAACTCTGTGAGTATCCCATAAACCTCCTCTGGTCGGTATCAATATGCGGTGTTCTCCCCAGTGAATGAGGTCAGGGGAAAATGACATCCAAATATGAGCTTCCCCTTTAACTATAGGTCTGTGTATCAAGACATACCGGTCCATAAACTTTTTGGGGAAAAGAGCCGCATCCTTATCTTCGGGCGGAACTAACGTTCCCTTTCGCTCAAAATTCTTAAAATCTTCTGTCATAGCTAAGGATACCTGAGGCCCTCCTCCTGAAAAGGAAGTGTAAGTGATCGCATAGATTTTTTCGTCAACAAGCCAGACAATTCGAGAGTCTTCCAATCCCCATATTTCTTCCTGATTATCGGCTGAGCTGGATAATGTGGGAGATGCGTCGACCTGCCAGTTTGTCTTTCCGTCTTTGCTTCTTGCTGCGGTCAGATGTGAAAAACCACGGTAATCCTCTGCTCTAACAAGGAGTAAAGTCTCCCCGTTTATAGTTGTGGCTCCCGGATTGAATACCGTGTTTACTGGATACGGCCAATTATTCGCTGAAAGAATAGGATTCCCTCTATATCTTTGAAATAAATTCCTGCTGCCGTTACGCATATTATTAATTTCCTTCATTTATCCTCCGATATAAAATAATCCTTACATATAGTCCAACCATATTCTATCTTTTTATCGATAATAATATTATATAGAAACCAAACAGAGGTCAATGGAATTCATTAGAATAATGATTTATTTGTCACATCGTTATTCAACATTTTCAAGAATCAATAATTTTTGCCAACTTACTTAATCCACGTAGACTCTGCTCTTTCAAATCGACTCTTAGAACGGTCCTTTTTTTTCTTTGAAGCGCTAAAAAATCTCCCAGAGACTGGGCTTTGATGATGGATTTAAACGTATAATTTTTTCCGGGGACCTCAACATCTGTTTGAGGAGCATCCACTATCTGCAGGAAAAGACCTTTATCAGGACCTCCTTTATGGAGCTGGCCTGTGGAATGTAAAAATTGAGGCCCATATCCCATAGTAGTGGCTATCCCTAGTTTTTTCCGAAGGGCTTCTCTAATATTTTGAATTTTCTGTTTTGTTTTCTCAGAGGGAGTCAGATAAGCCTGGACTGCCGCATAACCTCCTTTATGAGCTTTGGAAAGCCACTCATCCACTGCTTTCTCTAAAGGGATATCATCATCTATGGAAAAAGTTTTTACCCTGTCTCTCAATCCAGCTTTACTTTCTGATATCTCTTTCATGGCTCTTATTGCAAAATCCTTTGCTTCCTGAACATCGGGTTGGTTGAAAGGATGGACTTTTAGATACGAGCCGGTGGCGGCAACAGCCCATTCCCAATTGAATATTTCAGTCCCTAACTCATACCTCTTATTAAGGCTTATATCTATAAAGGGGATCTTCTTTTCTCTGGCTCTGGCTAGTACTTTTTCGATTTCCCCGTGCTCCCCGTCCAAAGAGAAAAAAATAAAAAACCGGTCTTTATAATCAGATTCCATGTCTAGCAACGGCTCATCCATAACAGGGATGATGCCTTTGCCGTGCTTACCCAGGCTTTCTGCCACCAACTGTTCAAGCCAGTATGGAAAAGCTTTTAAAGACTTTGACGTTATAAAAGTGAGTTTATCCCTTTTCTCTCCAACGGCCCCTAACGCGGCTCCAAGGTAAAGTTCAGGGATTTTCTTCTCACAGCCCAAAAGTCTTCGAATATCCACGCCTATTAAAGAGGCGGGAACCAGCCCGAATTCAGTAAAAGCAGAGAACCGTCCCCCCACGTCCGGAAAGGGATTAAATATTTTTCTGAACCCTTTTATTTGGGCTTCCCGCATAAGAGGAGTGCCAAAGTCTGTAATGGCAATGAAGTGACGCCCCGGCTTCTCCTGCTTTTTTTCCACTTCAGACCAGAAATAATGATACAGAGACAGGGTTTCCAGAGTAGTTCCGGACTTGCTTGATACGATGAAAAGAGAAGAGCTTAAATCCACTGTTTTTCTAAGTCTTTCCACAGCCTCAGGATGTGTGCTGTCACAGAAAATCAGTTCCGGAAAGCCGGATGCCTTCTTGAAAATCCTTTGAAATACTTCCGGTGCCAGGCTTGAGCCCCCCATGCCGATGAGTACCAGCTTGGAAAGATTTTCTTTTCTGACTTCCTCTGAAAAAATTTCTATATCCTCTATTCGCTCCTTCATTCTCACGGGAAGTTCAAGCCATCCCAGACGGTCAGTGATCTCAGGCTGGAACGTATCCACCCATAAAGACCAGTCTTTTTCATACACCCTGCGAAAAAAATCATTTTCTTTCCAAAAAGAAATCAGGGCTTTGGCAGACTTTTCCCCATCAAACAAATGGAATGAATATCCGTTCTTTTTAGAATCCAAAGGGTGACCCTCTTTTTTATAAATAGTCCTGGTTCCTATATTTTAATGACCAAAGAGCTGAGAAAAAACATATCCGTATTTTTATATCCTTCCACAGGAAGATTTTGATAAACAATCTGAATACTGGTTTTAAGAGCAAACAGCGAATTTATGGATGAATAAATTGAGGAAACTGAATTGACCCGGAAATCTTCAAGCTCTTCGGTATTAAGAAAAACCGTTTCCTGATGAATAACCTCCGACGTTTCTGAAATCTTATACGATAATTTCCCGGTGAAAAGAGATGAGACAAAAGAAGCATTGATGGTCTCTTTCCATATGGATGAGGCATTATTCAGGTTGACTTCAACGCGTTTGGTGTTGTTTTCATTGTTCCACCCAAAAGCCAGCTCAGTCGTTAAATCCATATTATCGGTTTTAATTAAAGTCCCTCCCCCGCCTAAAGAAAGAGCAAGCCGGTAGTTGTAACCGGCGAGTTTATTTCGCTCATAACGAACAAAACCTAAAATATAAGAACGGGGCAGGATCTTTCTATCGTATTTAAAATGGCTGTAATAGACCTCTGTTTTTTTCTCTCCGTTAGAGTTGGCTTTAATGAATTTACCTTTATACTCGATTTTATTTAATTTTTTTATCTTCAGCTCCTGTTCTGTATCAAAACTAAAAGAGAAATTCTGATTGTTCCCTCTTACGAGTACGAGTGAAAGGCTTGTTTCAGACGAATAATTGAGGGGTTTCTCCTTTTCTTCTTCTTTTTTTGTCTCTTCAGCCAGAATGAAGTTATTTAATAAAAACACACCCGTTATGAATAAAATAATGACTTTCCAGTCCGATTTTTGTTTCATCATTCTCTTCACTCAGGTTCTATAAGATAGTAAATATTTTTCAATACTTCAAGAACTTTTCCTCTTTTAAAATCATAATCTTAAAAAATAAAAAGCATTTACTGCTTTGACCGATCTATCTGAGAAAAAATCAGGAGCCGGAAATATCCGGAATCTCCCCCCTTCACGGCCCTCTCCTTCATCTATCAAGAGAAAATCATTGTTGTCATTTCTGTTGAAAATTTCACTAAATGAAAGCGTTATCCGATATCCGTCTACAGATGACACACAGAAATATCCGGTTTTTAGGTCATTCTCATTCACATCAAAATATTTCATCAAGAGAGATTTCAAAAGCCTTCCTGTGAAATGACGAACCCCGTGAAAACCTCTTCCTCTTCCATAAAAGATACTGGGATAGATTCTATGGCCCGGAATATCATCAATATTGAGAATGGCATCCACTTTCTCTCCGCTTTCATACACATCAATCTTTGCGGAATAAAACGGAGAGATTTCCCTGTTTATTTCAAGATCAAGAGGCTGCGTCATTACCGTAATTTTACAGGGTTGTTCTATGTTTCTCACTGTCAAAAGATCATTCCCGCAGATCAATTTGGTCTTCTCGGGAACAGGCCACTTTTCATCTGTTTTAGTCGGCAAAACAGGAGAAACATGGGTCGCAATCAATATCTTATGTAGATTGGCCGGGTAATAGATTTCTCCCCAGCTTACAACGACCTTTTCCCCTTTCTTGTTTTCTATAACAACAATGAGATCTATAACAGAATCGAACTCATCCCTGTTTCTTTTCTTTACGAACCTGTTTTCTAAAATATCAAAAATCGAGTAGCCATCATATCTGTAAGCCCCTGTGAACTCCGCCCCTTTACCCTCCCTGAATGCTGACTCTCTCACTATAACCGAATGAAGACTTAATTTACTCAACTTGACCAGTCCCGGATTTTGAACCTCTCCGTCAACGCGGATCTCAGGTCCCCTGAGAACAGAGGTCTCAGTATTATCGTAAAAATTATTGTTTTCTTGAGCCAAAGAAACCATCACAAAAATAAAAAGGATGAGCAACACCTGAAATGTTTTTTTCACGGCCGTCTCCTTTTGAAACACAGGAGAGGCATGATATCACAAATTATCAATAATAGTAACCTGGATGATGAACAAGCCAAGGTTGTGTAAACTCGATGAAATGCAGATCAGCTCGCCTGTAAGAAAAAAAAATCTTAATTTTTTTCTTAAAACACATTATTCTATAGACTGAAAGGGTTTCAAATGAAACGTAAATTATCTTTATTCCTGTTTTTCCTTTCGGTTGTCTTGATCATCATCGGTCTTAACACAGGTGAATTCCTTGTGGTTCTGGAAAAAGCAGTGACCGTCTGTTTGAGCTGCATAGGAATCGGCTGAACCAAATGAAGATTTTACAAAAACGCAAATGGTTTCAGTCTTTGAGTGCGCTGCTTTTTAATCTCAATATCCCTCTCTTTTTTAAAGGCGCCGTACATAAAGGACAGACAAAAGGCATATGTGTGCCCATCCTTAATTGTTATTCATGCCCTGCGGCTTTAGGTGCCTGCCCCATAGGCGCTCTACAGCACTCTCTGGCAAACCTCAGGTTCAACCTTTCTCTGGGCCTTTATCAACTCGGACTTTATGTCATCGGTTCCCTGTCACTTGTGGGAAGCCTCATGGGACGCCTTCCCTGCGGCTGGTTGTGTCCTTTCGGGCTTATTCAGGAGCTTCTCTACAAAATCCCCTCCCCCAAGTTTAAGATACCCGGATATGTTAAGTACTTCAGATACGCTGTTCTCATTATTTTCGTCATACTCATGCCTCTTCTCCTGGTGGACTCTCTGGGGCTCGGACAAACATGGTTCTGTAAATTAATTTGCCCTGCCGGTACCCTGGAAGCAGGAATTCCGCTCTTAGCTGCAAACCCTGTTCTACGCTCCCAGGCCGGGCTGCTGTTTGCTTGGAAATTTTTTATTCTTATTGCCTTTTTGATCTGGATGATTCTGAGCTTAAGGCCTTTCTGCCGGGCCATCTGCCCTCTTGGTACAATCCTCGGATTTTTCAATAAAGTCAGCCTTTTTCAAATGCATGTAGATGATGAAAAGTGCACTCAATGCGGCCTGTGCACACAAGTCTGTCCGGTCGGGCTTGATCCCAATATAACTCCGAATTCTTCAGACTGTATACGGTGCCTCAAATGCATCGATACTTGTACTTACGGAGCTATTGACTACAGTTTTTTAAAAAAATATCCTGTTACCAGACCTAAAAAAATGAGCATTTAATGAAAAATGTTAATAACCTAGTTAACCTTGATTATTCACAAGTCAAGGTTGCTGCAGATGCGAGGCACAGGGTGCGAAGCTGTGGTCCTTCACCGCGAGTATCCTGTAACGAAGCAGATGCAGTGAGATCGGCTTGCCTGTAAGGTAAAAAAATGGCGATTAAAATGAAATTGAAAACAAACAAGAACATTTAAGTTATCATTTTTTGTAAAAATCATGCATATCCTTGAATGCAAAACAAAAAAACAAAAATCGCCATTTTTTTATGAATATTTCAGGTTAAATAGAGATTGATGTAAAAGGACAAAGATTATGAATTTATCTGATCGTGAAAGACGTGACTTGGTCTCCCAGTGGGCCTTTGATACCCGTCCCATTCTTGGGCGCATGCATCTCTGGCTGGAGAATGTCAAGGTGGAATGGCTGCGGGGGAAACAGGCTCCGGAATTTACAAAAAACATCTCATTTATGGACGGCCGAATGGAGCGTTTGATGACCATGACAGCGGCTGTGACCGCCCTGGGAACACGGCTTTTCGGACGGTTCGGCGAAGGAAAAGACAAATCCAAGGAAGAGCTTAACCGCGTTAAAAAGGACGCGGATGCCATCTCCGCCTATGCCATGAGCGAAAGCCTCTGGTATGCCACCCGGCAGCTTCCTGAAAATCACGCTGTGCTGGTCTGTATGGGTGAAGGATTGATGCCGAAGGTCGGTGAGACCAAGGAGATGGGATCCAATCCCCAATTGGGTTTCGGACGTGTTTATGCCCGTCCTCAGGTAGCCAAATGGCTGGATGGGAGAGTCACACGACTGTTAAACCAGGAAAACTATGGCTGGACAGAATTCAGAGAAGATATAAAAAACTCAGGTATCACGGTCTGGGGCTCTGCCATTGATACCCTTGAGAACACATCCCGTTTTGCAAAGGGAAAGCCTACCGGCCCCTTAACCGTGATGCATCTCTTCAACCAACCGCTCCACATCACAAAACCCTATGAGGCTTACATGGGAAACCTTTTTCTTCCCTCAAAAGTGGTCCAAAAGGCTGAAGAAAAATCAGTTCTTCTGGACTTTATGACGCCGCGAAAAAAAGTCATGGAAGCCATTGAAGAGACCTATCCCGGTATTAAAAGAAAGAACATACATGTCTGGACACTCGGAGGAAAAAGCCGCGAGAAGAGACTGGGCTGGCTCTGGAAGCAGTGGAAGGACCTGGGAGCCCATCTGGTAGAAGACGGCTGGGTACTGCCGTCCAAGGGAAAAGCATTCACAGACTCAGGCACCTATGCCCCGACTTATCTAATAGGGACATGGGAAGACAAGGAAAAGCAGATACACCTGTTTCTTCTGGACGGTTATGCTGCCTCAGCAGAGGCCATGCAGGCCGCCAGCCTGACTCCTGCCCTGGACCTTGACGGCACTCTGGTGACCTTTACCTCTAAATTCGAACTTCCCATCGAAAAGGAACGGTTCGTCATGAGGTTGGATCCGAATAAACCTGACGTTAAGTATAAACTGGAAGAGCTGTTCCAGAAGACTATTGACCAGGATACTGTAGAGAAATATACCCGTATGATTATGGAGGCAAGAGAAGCTGAAATGCCCCTTCATCACAGGGTCATCCGGGCCCATGACTTTTTCCCTGAAAAAAATTGGGATGTTGCTGCTTTCTCCGGATATATGTGTGACGATCCTTACACTGGTGCGCAGGGTGTTGAATGTATTGACGACCAAATATACAGAGTGACCACACGAATATCAACGCCGCGCGCCGGAAAGCGGGTCACGTTCACACTCCGTTTAATGGAAAAACCTGAAGAACAGCGCCTAATCTTCAATCCGCTTCTCATCCGGTTTATTTATGGAGAGGACTTCCGTACCCGTCCGATTAAAATATCAGACTCCGGGCGTATTCGAAACGAACTCCAGACTCTTTGTTCCGAAGCCCTGGAATATCCGGGAAGTGGAAAAATCCTTGTTCATTTCGACCGCATTCCGCCTGAAGTGATCTCTCTCAAAGATCAGAAAGTGCTCCGCGAAGTCCTGGAATGGTATAAGAAACACCACCCTATCTGGTTTCATTGGCTGGAAATCCCCTCTTAGACCAAAAGTTATTTTATATTAAATCCACCTGAAGAAATGATCTCTTCCACAAGATCAAAATGAACCTCTGCCCGCTTGCAGGCGGCTCTTCTCACTTCTTTGTAACGTTCTTTCAGATCAAACCTGTTCTCCCAAACATGTCCCCATATCTTTATTAATTTCTCTCCGGTCACATCCTGTACCTGAATTCCGAAATCCTGAAGATCGAAGTCATTCATGAACCGCCAGGTTTTGTGCGCATAACCGATCCCCAAAACCGGAATGCTGTTTTGAACAGAGAGCAGTACTGAATGGTAACGGACACCGATGAAGGCATCACACAGGACCATTTTATCCCGAAGTTCTGATAATGAATAAAATGAGATGATCTTCAATGGGAATGAAGGCCTTCCTATTTGCTTCAGTAGGTTGTCGCAAGCCCTTGTGTCTTGATAGGGACGATTCTTATAAAATGGAAAAAAATAAAACTCTGCTCCGATCTGTTCATGAATATGCTGCAGCAGCTCAGCCAGGGAACATTCCAGATTCTCCGAGACTTCAAGGGGAAAGACTTCCGGCAGGAATATTCGATATGTCAATCCAATAATGGGAGAGGGAGCTCTCACTGTATTTTCTGCTGGCGTGGGCCATCGGGAGATAAAAGTGACATCAGATAGACCGAAAGCAGGAGTGCCACCGGGCATCAGCTTCCGAAACTCGTAAGCCCCCTGGTTATCTCTAGTTGAGATAAAAGCGGCTCGTCTGCAGCAGAAACGAAGCAGAATGCGGCACAAACAGCTTTTAACCTGGTAAAATCCTATTCCGAAAAAAGCATACGGGATTCTTCCTAACCAGGATAAGATTGCCCGGGAGATAAAAAACAACAGCCGGAATGGACGCGTCACATCTTGAATCTGGTTCCCAGGCCCTATCAATAATATATCCGCACGGAAAACTTCTTTCATGTTTCTGAAAATCCAACTAAAAACAGACAGTCCTTTTTTCCCCGGCTCCCGCAAACCCATCCGGCCCGAATAAAGCAGCCGGATCCTCTTATCAACCAATCCCTCTCTTTCCAGAACGCCTCTGTCATATTCCAGATTTCCTGATAAAACAATTATCAATCCATAAGGAAAACGTCTCCTGAACTCTCTCAACTGGGTTACCAGCATATAGTCATCACCTGTATTCTGTTCACCGTATGTTCCGAAAAGGACCAGGCGCACCGTTCTTTTTCCTGGTTCTGTAAAAAGCCCCTTTTTTCTCAACTCCAATCCTTATAAGTGAAAAGATCTATTTTGTCAGCTGATTCTCCACAGGGTTGACTGTTCCTTTATGCTCCTCCACGACCCTGTTGATTTCTTTGATCACATCAGGATGCTGATCCGCTATATTGTATTTCTCACTGGGGTCATGCTCAAGATGGAAGAGGAGAGGAACCTTATGTTCTGTGCGGTCTCCGCCCATTCCATAAGCCCCATGCGTGATATAGTGGGCTTTATAGGGTCCCTTCCGGGCCGCATAGACCTGCTCACCGCGATAATAGATCATGGTATCTCTGGGACCAGCCTGCCCATTGAAAAGCACCGGGGACAGGTCATATCCGTCCATGACCCTGTCCTGCGGGACTCGAGCCCCGCTCAGGGCACACACAGTGGGAAACAGGTCTAGGGTGGAACCCATATCCATAATCACAGCGGGCTTGATCTTTCCGGGCCAGTAGAAAATGGTCGGTTCTCGCATACCCCCTTCCCAGGTGGTCCCTTTTCCCATCCGAAGCAGTCCGGCAGATCCCCCTGCCTGCAGCAT
>Ga0307421_1000071_pt1 | contig 56837 bp, 56 predicted proteins | sample SalMarWE160270MG_FD_202163 | JGI IMG/M metagenome (GOLD analysis project Ga0307421, IMG submission 202163) | Salt marsh sediment microbial communities from the Plum Island Ecosystem LTER, Massachusetts, United States - WE1602-70 | ecosystem: Environmental > Aquatic > Marine > Intertidal zone >... | reverse complement strand
TCGACGTGTCACTTGTGGATGTCGAGGCGCTTCAACAAATCGTTGGCGGCGCCGACTACCTCAAGATCGTTGAGCAGCCGTTCACCTACAACGAGATAGAGGAATACCGGCAGATGCTCGATTCTGAGCTCGAGAAGCTTGGGGTCGCCAGGTACGTAGCCGCGGTGCATAGCGACCGGGGGCGCCTGCTCGAAGTGCGCGTATCCGACCCGGATTCACTACCAGCATCATTTGGCAGCACCGTACCTCCGGGCGCCTTCACCGTCGTCCAGGGGCCAACAATGCAGGACGCAGCTCGACCGGTCAACCAGCAGCACGCTTGGGCCAACCAGCAGCCCGGGCTCCGCATCGGAGTGAAGACCCCGACGAAGACCTGGATATGCACTTGGGGGTTCAACGGACACACCAGCGGATACAACTATCTGATCACGGCAGGGCACTGCCTCCAACAAAGCGGTGGCTATGACAACTACAGCGGATGGACCTCTGCTGTACAGGTATGGCAAAACAACAGCTCATCGCGCGACCTCACGCCGGGCGACTCGTTCGTGGTGTCTATCAACACGCAGACCTATGACGCAGCGCGCATCTCGTCACCCTACGCGGATGACAACTGCTACCACGGCAACCATCACGATTACACGCCTCCCTCAGCCCACTGCGAGTTCCAGATGCAGGAGCGGGCTCGGCACGACAGCTGGGAGGAAGGTAGTGACCTCACATGCGCTTCTCTGGGGAACTCCGGTGCGTACAGGTGCGGCTACATAGTCGACAAGGACGCCGCTGACAGGAAGGTCGCGGTGGAAATGACCGTCATTGGAGGCGACTCCGGATCAGGTATGAAATTCAACAACCGCATCGATGGAATACTCACCGACACTTCAGGTCCTCAGGCCTTCTTCCAGACCGCATACGACGTGCAGCGCATGCTCGGTGACGGCTACTTCTACTTCAATTGCGCCAACGGAAGGACAACACACACCGACCCATCAGACTGGGGCGTCTGCCCAGACGTGGACGCGTAGCCGCGTCTTGCTGCTAGCCAGCGAGCCGGTCTGCTGTACCACCAGGCAGACGCAGCAAACCACAGAACAAATGCACAACATCGTTGAGGGAAAGATGCATCGACAGACGATCCGCCTCATGGGTATCGCACTCGCAGTCCTGGCGCTCGGTCTTGCAGCATGCGGCCGATCGGCAGACCCAGAAGCTATCCAAGGCGCCTGGGTGCTGGAGAGTGTGGTGATCGACGGTGAGCCCTACGAGCTCCCCTTCGAGTACGCCGGGAGCGACGGAGTTCTCACATTGCTCCGATTCGAGGAAACCGGCATTCTGCGGTTCCAGGCTCCCTGCAACGACGGCCGCAGCGACTACCAGTTCGACGGCCGAGAACTGACCCTGACTGACCTGATGTACTCGGCCGGATACTGCTACCCCGCGGAACTCGACACGGCCGAGGAGTCACCGCTCATGATTGCCGAGGAGGTCATTCTTGCCTCCATGTCGGCTGGCACGATCGACGTCACCTTTGCTGGAGCAGACCCCGAGATCATGGAATGGACCCAAGACGGCACGGTGATGACCTTCCACAGGGAACCCGAGAACTGAGCGATCCCCCCAGTCGAATTGGCCTACGACAGTGGGGGAAGGATTCGAACCTACCGCTCTGTGCCGATTCGCAGCATCGGCACGACGGAGCGAATGGTTCCAGACCGAAGAGGGCTGCAGCGAAGCGACTGTCGCCACGGGCGACCACAAACCCTCACGACATGCGGCCGCATCACCAGGGGTCTCTCAAGTGGGCGTTGACGGACTCGAACCGCCGGCCTCTTCCTTGTAAGGGAAGCGCTCTCGCCAACTGAGCTAAACGCCCGAGCCAGGTGAGAGTACCAAAGGGGCAGGGCGAGGACTGCTCATCAACCGGCGGGCCACTGAGGAAAGAGAATGAAGAATGCAGCGGGCAGAATGCACACCCCGCCGGAGCAACTCTGCATTCTGCATTCTGCTCTCTATATTCTTCCCAAGGCCCTTCTCCCCTATCTACAGCACCGCCGGCGGGCGGACGATGAACCAGAGTGACTACACCTCCAGGAGGTGGACATGGCGTCTCACTCCGCCGGGCCAGAGGACCTCAATTCGCATCACATCGCACGCCAGCAGTTCGACGAAGCCATCCCCTACACCAAAGACCTGCGCGGGTGGAAAGGCGTCTCGGAATGGCTCTTCGAGCCGGAACGAATCGTCAAGGTGACCCTGCCCGTCGTCATGGACGACGGCTACGTACACATCTTCCATGGGTACCGGGTAGTCCACAACACCGTCAGGGGTCCCGGCAAGGGTGGCATCCGTTTCCACCCCAGCGTCGACGAGGATGAGGTGAAGGCGCTCGCCACCTGGATGACCTGGAAATGTGCCCTAGTCGACGTGCCCTTCGGCGGCGCCAAAGGCGGCGTGCAATGCGACCCCACCAAGCTGTCGCTGGAGGAGAAGCGCCGCATCACCCGGCGCTACGTGTCCTCACTGGCTGAGAACCTAGGACCCCACACCGACATCCCCGCCCCCGACCTGTACACCGACGCCCAGACCATGGCCTGGATCTACGACACCTACAAGATGATGCACCCCCGCGAGAACTGCCTCGGGGTGGTCACCGGCAAGCCCGTCGACATCGGCGGCATTCCCGGCCGCTCCACCGCCACCGCGCAAGGCACCGCTTTCGTCACCGAGCACGCCCTCGAGCTGGGCACCGTGCCCAAAATGGACAGCGTCATGAACCGGACCATCGCCATCCAGGGGTTCGGCAACGCCGGCCGCAACGCCGCCCGCATCTTCTCCAACATGGGCGCCGTCATCGTCGGCGTCAGCGACTCCAAGGGCGGCATCTACAGTGCCGACGGAATCGACGTCAAAGCCGTGGAGGAACACAAGGACAACACCGGCACCGTCCTCGGTATGCCCAACACCAAAGAGCTGGAGCCCAAGAGCCTGCTCGAGATGCCCTGCGACATCCTGGTACCCGCCGCCCTGGAGAACCAGATCACCGCCGAAAACGCCCCCAGGGTGAAAGCCAAGATGGTGGTCGAAGCGGCCAACGGGCCCACCACCCCCACCGCCGACCGTATCCTCGACGAGGCCGGCATCAAAGTGATCCCCGACATCCTGGCCAACGCCGGAGGTGTCGTCGTCTCCTACTTCGAATGGGTACAAAACCTGGAGAACGAGCAGTGGGAAGAGGTCGAGGTCCACAAACGGCTGCGCACCAAGATGCGCCGCGCCACCGAAATGGTGCTCACCGAACACACCGGGCTGGTCCAGGAGTTCCCCGCCTACCAGAAACGCTGGCACGAGACCATGCCCGATGCCCCGCCCATACGCTGCCCCGATCTGCGGGTCGCCGCCACCGTGGCTGCGGTGTCCCGGTGCAGGGTGACAACGGAGCAGAGGGGTGTGTGGCCGTAGAAAAGAATTCAGACTTCAGATTGGCAGTACGCGCTTGTTGAATTCTGAGATCTGAAATCGACTCGCTCGTGAGCGGAGCGAGCGGCGAACCATCACCCCTCCGGCGGCTCCTCCCAATAGCCTCCGTCGACCAGCAGGTCGTAGCAGCCGCCATAGTCCGGGTTGGCGCCCCAGTGGTACCAGGGTTCATCGAGCCAATAGATCGAAAAATCGACCAGCCACGCCGCCACCTCGGCGTTGACGTCCGGCCGGTATGGGGGCAGGCCCGCCATACCGGCCGCGGTGGAGCGCCCCTCCCAGTAGAGAAGCCGGTGCTGGAACAGGCCCGCCACCGCCAGGTCCGAATAGGCCGGCGGAACAGTCGGAGGGGTCACCTGGAACGGGTCCCCCAGGCTCTCGCACGCCGCTATCTGCATGGCGTGTTCGATCTCGTCCTCGAGCCCATAGGCGGTGAAGGCCGCCTCGATGTAGGGGCGCCACTCTTCGGCAGTCGACTTGTCCCACCAATCGCCGCGCCAGCCCCGGTAGGTCTCACAGCCCGCCTGTGAACAGTCGACCCCCTCACCGCAATTGCAGGCGTCAAAACTGGCGCCTCCATACAAGAGATCGCCCTCTTCTCCGGCGGTCCCGTTGGCGACCCGCCCGCTAGGCACCGCCCGGCAGAAGTGGTTGTCCCCTCTCCAGCCGATCTCCACACACTCGCCGCCCCACAACTCGTCGGCGCCGGACCCGCCGTAGAGCAGATCGATGCCCGACCCGCCGTAGAGAAGATCGTTCTGCCCCCGGCCGTAGAGCAGGTCGTCGCCCTCGTCGCCAAACAGCGAGTCGTCGCCATCGCCGCCCCAGAGCGAATCGCTGCCGGCACCGCCCTGAAGATCGTCGTCTTCGGCGCCGCCGCGCAGCAGGTCGGCCCCGTCGTTACCCAGCATCAGGTCCGACCCGCTCCCGCCGAAGATCGCATCAAGCTCGGAGCCGCCGACGAGCAAATCGTCGCCGCCGTTGCCGATCAGCCGGTCACGGCCCCCACCGCCGATAATCGTGTCGTCGCCCTTGCCGCCTCTGATGATGTCGCGGCCTTCGCCGCCATCGATGACGTCGACGTGTTTGCCGCCTCTGATGCGATCGTTGCCGGGGCCGGCGTCGATGGTGTCGCCGCCCCCCAGACCGCAGATGATGTCGTTGCCCTCGTAGCCGTTGATGACGTCGGGGCCCCCACCGCCCACGATGACGTCATCGCCCTCAGTGCCCTCCAGGGCGCCGGACCCCCAGACGGTAGCCGCCGAACCCATACACACGGGCGGTGCCTCGTCGGCGGCGGCGCGAGGAACCGAAACGGTGGCCGCCACCAAAGAAACTCCGAGTAAAAAGGCGAAACGGCGGCTGGGTGATGACATGTGTTCCTGGCCCTCCCGGCAGGGAGTCGGGATCTCAGTGTGGCACAGGCCGCGTTTTGCACGGGGGAACCTTGTTCAGGGTGCGGGATGCAGAATGCAGAGAGAAGAGCTCAGATTTCAGAACGCGCAATGCCGACTCTGAAATCTGGTTTCTGAACTCTCCTTACTCCCACAGCCCCAGACCGATCAGCACCTCGTCGCAGGTCCAGTCATGCCAGGGGTCGCGGCCCGCATCGCGGTCCACCATGACCATCCAGGCCGACACCATGGCGTTGGCGTCCGGGCGGAAGGGTGGTGCACCCGCCACACCTGCGGCGCTGGCGCGGCCATCCCAGTAGTAGAGCATCTGCTGGAACAGGCCCCCCACCGCATACTCCGAATAATCCGACCCCGTCTGCGTCACCTGGAAGGGGTCGCCCAGGCTCTCGCACGCAATGATCTGCAGAGCGTGCTCGATCTCCTCCTCGACGCCGAAGGCGGTGAAGGCAGCCTCCACGTCATCACGCCACTCTTCGGCCGTGCTCTTCTGCTGGCCCGAGCCGCGCCAGTCTCGGTACGTCTCACAATCGGTCTGCTGGCCGCCGTTGCAGGCGTCAAAACTCACGCCCCCGTTCAGAAGGTCGCCCGCGGCGGCACCGGCCTCGGTAGTAACACGGCCGTTGGGCGTCGCCCGGCAGAAGTGGTTGTCGCGGTTGCCTATCTCCACACACTCGCCGCCCCACAACTCGTCGGCGCCGGCACCGCCGTAGAGACGGTCGGTGCCCGAGCCCCCGTAGAGAAGATCTTGCTGCCCGTGCCCCATCAGCTTGTCGTCGCCCTCGTCGCCGAACAGGTAGTCGTCACCGTTCCGGCCGGTGAGCCGATCGTTGCCGGGCCCACCTTCCATCTCGTCGTCGCCGTTGCCGCCGCGCAGCACATCGTTGCCGTAGTTGCCCATCAGCTCGTCGTCGCCGTCGCCGCCGGTCATGAAGTCGCGGCCGTTCCTGCCCAGCAGCTCGTCGTCGCCGGAGTCGCCCATGATGGCGTCGCGGCCGCCGTTGCCGACCATGTAGTCGTCGCCCAGGCCCCCGTTCAGCGTGTCGGCGCCGCTTCCCCCCCTGATGTCGTCGGCGCCGTCGCCGCCATCCACCACATCGTCGCCGGCGCCGGAGTAGATGGTGTCGGCGCCCCCCAGACCGCAGATGATGTCATTGCCGCCGTAGCCGTAGATGAGGTCGTCGCCGGCGCTGCCCACGATGACGTCATCACCAAGAGTGCCCTCCAGCAGACCGGAGCCCCACACGGTGGCCGGTGAACCCAGACACGTCGGGGGCTCACCGGCGGCTGCACTGGGAACCGAAACAAAAGCCGCCAGCAGGAAAGCTCCAAGGAGCGTGGCACAACGACGTTTGGGGAAAAACATGACGGTGTGAATCCTCTCGAAAACCGGCGTGCCCACAGTATGCCACGGTCCGTGTTTTCCGCTACATCTCGATCAAGTACCGTCAACCCATGGAATCCTGCAGATTCTGCGAGATAATCGCCGGCCGTCACGACGCCGACGTCGTGCTCGACGAAGAACACACGGTCGCCCTTCTCGACGTTCGGCCCCTGTTTCCCGGCCACACGCTGCTGATGCCCCGCCGACATGTGGAGACGCTCGAAGACCTGCCCGACGGTCTCCTGGGACCGCTGCTGGGCACCGCCCGCCGGCTCAGCGTTGCGGTGCGCACCGCCGTCGACGCCGACGGCACCTTTGTGGCCATAAACAACAAGGTCAGCCAAAGCGTGCCCCACCTGCACATCCACATAGTGCCCCGGCGCCGGCACGACGGCCTGCGCGGCTTCTTCTGGCCCCGCCACGACTACGACGACGAGGTGCACCGAAAACGCACCGCGGTCGCCATCAAACGCGCCCTCGAAAGCGTCTAGCGCCCGGCACGCAAGACCGGCCCGGTATGACGCCGGGCCGGTTTCTTCGCCTCAATCGGCTAACTCTTTTCTTTCTTGCCCCCGAACAGCCCCTTGATGAAATCGAGAAGCTTGCCGAGCAGGCCCGAGGAGCCTGCCGCCCCAACCAGGGACATGATCCCGCCCAGGCCTCCCGACGCCTGCTGCTGGATCTGCTGGCTCTGGCCGGTAAGCAGGCTGGCGATGCCGCCGGCATCGAGGCCCTGCTCCTGCTTCTGTTTGCCCAGGGCGCCCAGAAGCAGCGGGGCCACCGTGACCAGCAGATCGCTCACCTTGTCTTTGGGGAGTCCCGTCTCCTGACCGATGGCCGCCTCCACCGCCGACTGTTTCCCACCGAGAACGTGGCCCAGGATCCCGGCACCGGGCCCTGCCGACACATTTCCAAGGAAATCGCCGACTTTGCTGAGAATGCTGCCGTCGTGGTCCTTCTCCAGCGCCTGATCGAGGGCGGTCGCCCCCTTCGGCTTGGCTGTGTTCTTGGCCAGGGCGCCGGTGAGCACGCTAAGCGCAGTGTTCACCGCTCCCGAGGTTTTTTCTTCGCCGATGCCGAGCTGGCCCGCGATGGCGCCGATGCCACCGGAACCAAGATTCGACGTGACGAGTTGGATCAGGTCGATGACGATCCCCTTTCTCCTTGTTGTCTCCTGCAACAGAGTCTGTCGTGCCCGGGCCAACTGCGCAACCGGCAGAACGGCAGCCGTTCTCGGCAGCACCGCCTTCTGCGTCCCAAACCCGCCGTTTCCGAGATCCCTCTCCTGAGCGCAGCCGCAGGACCATAGTGTCCGGCCCGACCCTGCAGTGATTGTGTGCCGCGTCGATAATTCCGGGATCATTGAATCTCTGCTGCTCCTCTCACCGGAGTAGCGCACCCGGCGAGGCGCCCGGCGCCGAGCACACAGACGTAAGGAGCGCAAGAAGCATGACCGAAGGCTCTGCCTCGCCCGGCACCCAAACCCTGGCCCTGGGCGACCACAGCAATGCGGTCACCCAGCGCCTCGACGTATGGCAGCGTGAGGATGTCCGGCGGCGGTTGTGGGCCAAGGACTACACCATCTGGAGCGCCGAGCCCCAGCCGGAGCTGACCGACCGCCTCGGCTGGCTCACCTTGCACAAGACCATGCCCCCGGCCCTCGGCGACATCGAAGCCTTCGCCGCCGAAGTGCACACCGACGGCTTCGCCCACGTCGTGCTGCTCGGCATGGGCGGCTCCAGCCTGGCCCCCGAGGTGTTTGCCCGCGCCTTCGGCAGCGCTCACGGCTGCCCCGAGCTTCTGGTGCTCGACAGCACCCATCCCGGAGCGGTTCGCTCGATCGAAAAGGTCATCGACCCCACCGCCACGCTGTTCCTTCTCTCCAGCAAGTCGGGCAGCACCATCGAGCCGCTGTCCTTCTTCCGGTACTTCTGGGCCCAGGTGAAAGAGGTGTCTTCCACCCCGAGACGCCACTTCGCCGCCATCACCGACCCGGGCAGCCCTCTGATCGACCTGGCCGGCGAACACGGCTTTCGCCGGGTCTTCACCACCATCCCCGACGTGGGGGGCCGCTACTCGGCGCTCACCCACTTTGGGCTGGTGCCGGCCGCGCTCCTCGGCATCGACACGCGCCGGCTGCTCGACGCCGCCGCCGCCACGGCCGCCGACCCCGACCCCGCCTTCAGCCTCGGCGCCGCCCTGGGTGAGTTGGCGCGAGCCGGCTGTGACAAGGCAACGTTCCTGGTGTCGTCCAGCTTCGCCGCCTTCCCCGGCTGGATCGAGCAGCTTGTCGCCGAGAGCACCGGCAAGAACGGCACCGGCATCGTACCCATCGCCGGCGAGCCCGTCGCCGAACCCGACGGCTACGGCAACGACCGCTTCTTCGTCTACATCGCTCGGCGCGGGGACAACGATCCCGCCCAAGCCGGCGCCGTCGACAGGCTCGGCGCCTCCGCACACCCGGTGGCGCGCATCGTGGTGGACGATCTCCACGGCATCGGCGCCGAGATGCTCCGGTTTGAGATCGCGGTGGCCCTGGCCGGCAGTGTGCTCGGGATCCATCCCTTCGACCAGCCCGACGTTCAGCAGGCCAAGGAGCTGGCCCGCCGGGCGATGGCCGGCGAGATGCAGACCGCTGCCATCACCGAGACGCCGGCGGCAGATGCCGGCCGGCTGCTCGCCGAGCTGGCCGAGTCGACCGACCAACCCGGCGGCTACCTCGCCCTCCAGGTGTTCATCGAACCCACCGGGGCGGCCACCGAACGGCTGCAGCGTATCCGTCACATCCTGGGCCGCCGCCTGAGCATGGCCACAACACTCGGCTTCGGGCCCCGCTACCTGCATTCCACCGGCCAGCTCCACAAGGGCGGCCCCAATACCGGCTTGTTCCTCCAGTTCGTCGACGAGCCCGGCTTCGATCTGGAGATCCCCGGCACCGCCCACGGCTTCGGCCGGCTGATCCGCGGACAAGCCGACGGTGACTTCCAGGCGCTGGCCGACGCCGGCCGCAGGGTGTCTCGTATCAACCTCGGCGCCGACGCCGACCGCGGCCTGGCCGCCGTCGAATGGGGTCTCTAGAACACCGCTAATCGCCGGGAGTGTGGACGATCAGCAGATCGCGGGATAGCCGGTGGAGCAGCTGCGCCGGAACGGATCGGGCGCCGTGAGCGGCCCCAGATCCGCGGCTTCCCACCACAATCAGATCGTCGTCGGCCTCTTCGGCGATCTCCATCAGCACCGACGCCGGGTATAAACCCGGCACCGACATCACGTCGGCGTTGACGCCGGCCTCGGCGGCAGTGGCTCGCGCCCGCTCGATGATGTCCTTCGTCTCGGTGGCGGCAGCGGGTGTGCCCGCAACTACGTGCGCCGCGGTCAGCAGCGCGGAGAACACCCGGGCCCAGCCGGCGGCCGTGGCCACGGCGTGCATCGAGGAAGCTCCGCCGTCGACGCCGACGAGAATGCGGCGATAGGGCCCAGTCTGAGGGTGCCGGGCGTCGACCACCAGCAGATCCGACTGCACATGTTTGCTGACCTGATCGGTGGTTGAGCCCAGCAGCCAGCGGGTACGTTCGGCGGCATCGGCGCTGCCCATGACCAGCAGGTCGTACTCCGCCGAAGTGGCGATGAGCTGATCAATGGTGAATCCGGGCTCGGCGCGTTTGGCGGCCGCAACGCCCACCCGCCCTGCGGCTTCATCGACCAGAGCCCCGGCGTTGCCGCCCACGGCGAGCAGGGTGAGCGAGGCGCCCCGCAGCCGCGCCAGCTCGTCGGCTCGCACCAGCGCCAGCCGGGAGACCTCAGTGCCGTCAAACGCGCAGACGATCCTCACTGTTACCTCGGTATAGCGCATCGCGGGCCGGCGCGCAGGGCTACCGTAAAATCAGGCGACAAAGGGGGTCTTGTGCTCGAGCACCTCACCTGGTTCCAGCAGTCCGCCTACCGGTGGCAGCACGATGGCATCACCGTCTACATCGACCCTTGGGGTGTATCCGGCGACGCGCCCGCCGACGTGATCTTCATCACCCACGCCCACTACGACCACTACTCCCCCGACGATATCGCCCGGGTGAAGACGGCGGAGACGATGGTGGTGGCCCCGCACGATGTCGCCGCCGAGATCTCCGGCAACGTGATCGCAGTGGCCCCCGGCGATGTGGTCACGGTCGCCGGCATCCGCGCCGAGGCGGTTCCCGCCTACAACATCGTCGAGGAGCGGCTCGACTACCACCCACAGCGGAACCGCTGGGTCGGCTACGTGCTCGGCCTCGGCGGGTTCGACTGCTACCACGCCGGCGACACCGACCACGTGCCCGAACTCGATGGCATCCGCTGCAGCGCCGCCCTGCTGCCCATCGGCGGCACCTACACCATGGACGTCGGCCAGGCTGCGGGCCTGGCCCGCAGTATCCGGCCCCAGGTGGCGGTGCCCATGCACTACGGCTTTGTGGTGGGACGTTCTTCCGACGGCGCCCGTTTCCAGGAGGCGGCGGCGCCGGTGGAGGTGGAGATCCTGGAGCCGGTGAACCCCTTCAAGTACAAGTGACATCGAGAGACCGCAGAGCCGGGCCCGGCAGACGGCCCCTGTTGCGGCACCGGCACCGCCCGTGCTGTCATAACGCCTGACAATCCCAGGAGCCGCCCATGCAGGATGAGACCCCGCAGCCGCCGCCCCCCCAAGCCCCGCGGAAGAGGTGGCGCCGCCTTCTCGTCTTCATCGCCGGCGGCATCCTCATCCTCGCCGGGCTCGCCACGCTCCTCAACAAGGCCTTCGAGCGGACCCGCACCTCGACCGAGACCTACCCGGAGGCGATCAGCCACCTGGTGGTCGACAGCAGCAACGGCGACATCGTCATCGTCGCCACCGAAGACGGCGCGCTCACCGTCGAGCGCACCGAGCGCTACAGCTTCCGCAACCCCGAGGGCACGGCAGTGGTGGACGGCACCACGCTGACCCTGGAAGACGGATGCCCGGGCGCCTTTGCCGCACTGTTCAGCCACTGCCGTGTCGATTTCCGGATCACGGTGCCGGCCGGCACGGAAGTAACGGTGGAGTTGAGCAATGGCAATATCGACGTCGACGGCGTGGGCGGAGGAGTCTCACTGATTTGCAGCAACGGCGACATCACGGGACGCTCGCTGACGGCTTCCGTGCTGCTGGCCGACAGCTCCAACGGCGACATTGGACTCTCCTTTGTGAGCGCGCCGGAGCGAATCGTCGCCGACACCTCCAACGGCGACATCGAGATCGTGGTGCCCGACGACACCTACAGGATCGAGGCGGAGACCTCCAACGGCCGCATCGAGTACGGAGTCGACACCGATCCAGATGCAGAACGCTCCATCACGGCCACCACATCGAACGGGGATATCGACATCCGCTCCCTCGACTGAGCAGCTCAGTCGAGGGCTTCCAGCGCCGCCCGCAGATTGGCGAAGGTGTCGGCGAGATCCTCCGGCACCACTCTCGTTGCGCTGATGGTGGTCATGAAGTTGGTGTCGCCGTTCCACCGGGGCACCAGATGCAGGTGAAAGTGATCGGGGATGCCCGCCCCGGCCACCCGGGCCAGATTGGCGCCGATGTTGAAGCCGTCCGGCGACATGGCTGCAACGCAGGCGTCCTTGCCGCGCCGCAACAGGCGCCAGATGTCAGCGGCCTCGTCGGCGGTCAAATCACTCAGATCGGCGACGTGGCGGTATTGGGTCACCATCAGGTGGCCGTTGCTGTACGGGAAGAGATTGAGAACGCTGTAGGCCAGCTCACCGCGCTCCAGGATGAGAGCCTCCTCGTCGGCCTCCCCGGGCAGACAACAGAAGAGGCATCCCTGCCGGTTGCGCTCATCGACCGACCGCACGTATTCGCCGCGCCATCCGGCCCACAGGATCTCCACGGGGACGAGCCTAACCACGGCAACGGCGATACCGCGGTCCCTCACGAGGCGCCAAACTTGCGTACCATCGCCGCCCATGAAAAGAGAGCGCTCCTCCGGCATCCTCCTCCATCCCACCAGCCTCCCCGGCCCCTACGGCATCGGCGACATCGGTCCCGCGGCCGAACGCTGGATCGACTGGCTGGCCGGCACCGGGTGCCGGTATTGGCAGGTGCTGCCCCTCGGCCCCATCGGAAGGGGCAATTCGCCATACGCCGGCCCCTCGGCCTTTGCCGGTAATCCGCTGCTGGTAAGCCCGGAGCGGCTGCTGGAGAGCCGCCTTCTCGAAGAGCCCGATCTCGCCGATCTCCCCACCTTCCCCGGCGGCAGAGTCGATTTTGACGCAGCCATCGCCTGGAAGAGCACTCTGCTGAACCGTGCCTTTCAAAGATCCCAGGCCGCCGCCCCGAACGGCCTTTTCGACGAGTTCGCCGCATTCCGCACCGTCCACGCGCGCTGGCTGGACGACTACACCCTCTTCGCGGCGCTGTCGGAGGCAAATGACGGCCAGCCCTGGCCCCGCTGGCCGGAGCCGCTGCGCTTCCGCCGGCCTGAGGCCCTGGCCCAGGCAAAAGCCGACCTGGCCGCCGACATCGAGCGTCACGCTTTCCACCAGTTCCTCTTCTTCCGCCAGTGGCTGCGGCTGCGCCGCTACGCCAACGCCCGCGGTGTGGAAATCATCGGCGACGCCCCCCTGTACATAGCCCTCGACAGCTCAGCCGTCTGGTCCCACCCCCACCTGTTCCAGCTCGACAAGGCCCAACGTCCCACCGTCGTCGGCGGAGTTCCCAAGGACATGTTCTCGTCGACCGGCCAGCGCTGGGGTCATCCCATCTACAACTGGAAGGCGCACGCCGCCGAAGGCTTCGGCTGGTGGATAGAGCGGCTGCAGATGCTGGTGGAGATGGTTGACGTGATTCGCATCGACCACTTCCGCGCCTTCGCCAACTACTGGGAGATACCCGCCGAAGCGGCAACGGCCCTCACCGGCCGCTGGGTGCTCGGACCCGGGAAATCTTTCTTCGACGCGGTGCGGGACGCCCTCGGCGACATAGCCATCATTGCCGAAAACCTCGGCGAGCCACATCCGTTGGTGGCGGACCTGCTCGTGGCCACCGGTCTGCCCGGCATGAAGCTGCTGCAGGCTGCCTTCGTCAAGAAGCCCAAGAATCCGCAGGGACTCGACACCCACACCGAGAACACCGTGGTCTACACCGGCACCCACGACAACGACACCACCGTGGGCTGGTATCGATCGCTCTCGTGGCGGAGCCGGCGCCGCGTGCGCCGCATGCTGGGAACCAGCAAGCGCACCATCGTCCAGGATCTTCTCGAGGCGACCTGGAAATCACCCGCCTACCTCGCCATCGCCCCCATGCAGGACTTGCTGGGCCTTGGCCCCGAGGCACGCATGAACGAGCCGGGCACGCTGGAGAACAATTGGGAATGGCGCATGAGCGCCGCGGCCGCCGGCACCCGCCTCCAAGCAGAAGTGATCGAACTCAACCGGCGCTTCGAACGTTGCAGACCGGACGTTCCTAAGGGAAGCTGAGCGGCAATCCGCTTTCCGCCCAGGAAACGATGCCGCCGTCGATCTCGTAGACCTCCGTAAACCCAAGTTCCTGCATCAGCAGCAGAACGTCTGCGGACCGATTGTCCGTGCGGCAATAGACCACGTAGGGCGCCGAACGGTCGAGCCCGTCGAGGCGGCTCTCGAAGTCGTAGTTGTAGGAGTCGATGTTGACCGCCCCGGGGATGTGCGCCTCGTCGTACTCCTCTTCTCTGCGAACGTCGAGGATTACCAGCCCTTCCGGTGCCGACTCGATGATCTCATAAGCGTCACCGGCCGAGACGGTCTCGACGATACCGGCGGCGGTGTCGCTCCCGCCGCAGCCCGTAGCAACGATTGCCACCACCGTCAGCAGGACGACAACGGCAGTCCTGGTGCTGTACACGCCCGACCTCCACATCATGCCGGCCAACAACTATGCCCCGATGACGGCCGTCGCACAAGCCAAACCCGGCCCCGAGTAGGCTCCGCCGCTATGAAATCCCGATGCGCCGACTGCGGTCTCCGCAAGAGAGCTGAGGCCAAACCCAAGGGCCTGCTGGCGCGCCTATGGCGCTGGCACACCCAGTGGTGCCCCGGCTGGAAGGCTCATCAAAAAGAGCTGGAAGCTCAGGGCTCCTGAGCCGTGGCGATCCTGGTGGCTGCTAGCCGCCGCCCATGAGATCGGTCATCTCTTCGGGAGTCAGACACCCCATCATGATTGTCATCATCATCGTCACGAACTCCTCGTTCTCGGCGATATCGGTCTCTTCACCGCTGAGTGCCAAGCCCACGATGTCGCCGAGCACAGCAGGATCGAGGAACCCATCGACGATGCACTCCGAGGCCTGCTGGCTGAGCCCGCTTGCCGATATCTCCTGAACGAGCAGGTTCCGCACTTCGGGTGTGTCCAAACACGGAATCATGGCGGTGAACACCGCCTGCTGCTCGGCCGGTGTCAGTTGTTCGAACGCGGCGTCGAGATTGCTGACGTCCGAAGCGGTCACGCCGAGATCGGCGAGCCGCTGCGCTCCCAACGCGCCGACCACCGCCGTGCCCATGCACGAACCGAACTGATCAGCGTCGATGGGAAACTCGGCGCCCATCTCGGTTGCGGCGGTGCCACCGATGGCATCGGCCAGGGCCTGTTCGTCAGTGCCCAAGCCGCCGGTGCCGCCGGGCAGCGTCGTCTGGTCTGCGGCACCACCGGGCAGCGTCGTCTGGTCTGCGGCACCGCCGGGCAGCGTCGTCTGGTCTGCGGCACCGCCAGGCCCCATCAGGCTCTGGTCATCCCCGCATCCAACGGCGACGAGCGCCAACACGAGTACAAAGAGAATCCAACGTTTCAGCACACAATCACCCCCAGAGGTGTAGTTGTATCGATGTTCCGCAAGAGCGTACACCGACCCGGCGGCTTGTGTTCACCGCGCCGCTCCCCCGGCACCGGAGCTCGGAAACCCGGACACCAAGGCGATACGACGTTGTCCCGACGCGTGGGCCGCCGTCCCACCGGTGCCCCGGCCGGCGAGCCGCCTACGTCTTCTTGCTTCTGGTCTGGGCGATGCCGGCGCGCCGCAGCACCTCGGCGGGAACGCCCGATTGGCGCCACGCCGAGTACGAGATGCCTTTGCGCTGGGAAAACGACTTGGCGTTCTGCACAAAGGCCTTCTCCAGGTGCGACATGTCCTCGGCCGCCTCGGCACGAGCGAGCGCGATCTCGGCATCGATCCGCTGCTGCCGCAGTTCGAGAGCCTTGAGGGGATCGCCCTCGTCTTCGATCCGGTTGCCCAACTCAACGATCCGGTCCCGGAGCCGCTCCGGCGTGACGGGCCGGCCCGGTTTACGATTGGCAAGCGCCTCGAGGTAGCGCTTCACCGCGTGCGACTCACGGCGACCTTTCGCCAGAGCGGCTTTGTGCTCGGCCGACATAGCCATCCCACTACCTCCATAGATCGGGGTATTGACCCATGCTATATGGCGGCGGCGGACTGTGCGAGGCGCCTCCATGGGGCCTGGATTGACGCGGCTGTTAATCACAAAACCTGACGGCAGTTCCGCTCCCCTTTTGGTGGAATAGCCGACCTTTCTGCGCTCGCTTTTACGGCTGCAAATGAACTGCCCACGCGCCGAAGTATGCCCGGGCTCTGAATCAGGACCAGCAGCTCGCTCCATTGAGGCATGCCGATTCGTGCCGACGCCCAGAGCTCGACCCGCAGCATCTGCGGCCGTCGGCTAGAAAGAAGCCCACAGCCTGCGATGGGGATTCGCTGTGAGCACCGGCGACGACACGAACGCCACCGTCCCCCCGGGGCAGCCAACCGCTTCGGACCGAACCGGCTGGCTCAAGTTCGCGGCCGTGTTGGCGGCCATGGTCGTCGCCGTGGTGGGCGCGTTCGCCGTGGGACGTGTGACGGCGCCCGACTCCGAGCCTTCCGCCGTTTCGACTTCCACCACGCTCACCTCAACCACAACCGTTCCACCCACCACTTCCACCACAACCACCACCACCACGACAATCCCCATCACAACCGGCGACTACGTGGAGCGCGTCGCCCAGATAGCCGCCGAGGTCAGCCCTGCAGTCGTACAGCTGGAGACACGCCGGGCGCTCGGCTCCGGTGTCATCTACAGCACCGACGGCTACATCCTCACCGCGGCCCACGTTCTCGACGATGAAGTGGAAGTCACGGTGCGCCTCTACGACGGACGCACCCTGGAAGGCGAGGTGATCGGGGTGCACGACGTCACCGACGTCGGCGTCGTCAAGGTGGAAGCTTCACCCGATCTACCCACCGCCGAGCTTGCCCTGGGCGTCGACGTCCAGGTTGGCCAGCTCGCCGTTGCGCTGGGCAGCCCCTTCGGCCTGGAGCAGACCGCCACTTCGGGCATCGTGAGCGCCGTCGACCGCATCCTGGACGGCGTGATCATGGTGCAGACCGATGCCGCCATCAATCCAGGCAACTCGGGGGGCCCGCTGGTCGACGCCGACGGTCGTGTCATCGGCATCAACGATCTGATATGGACCACTTCGGGCGGCTTTGAAGGCATCGGATTCGCCATCAACATCGACCTCGCCGTGATGGTGGCCGAACAGCTGGTGGCCGGTGAGGAGGTGCAGCTCGCCTACCTGGGCGTGACCGTGAGCCCCGCCGCCGGCGACACCCCCGGCGCTCTCGTCGAGCTGGTGAAGACCGGATCGCCCGCATCCCGCGCCGGCATCGAGATCGGCGACATCATCATCACCGTCGACGGTGAGGAGGTCACCAGCAACGCCGACCTCCGCGCCGCCGTCATCTCCCGGCGACCCGGAGACGTCATCGAGATCGTGCTCCTGAGGGACGCTGAGCATCTGAGCTTCGAAATCACCCTGGCCAGCGCCGGCGAGTAGCGCAGGAGCGCCCCTGGTAGGGTCCAGCGGCAAACTCAGCTTTGGGGGAATGCATGCGCATCCGGGGGTCCTGGGTCGGCGGGTTTCTCGTTCTTCTGCTCTTCACCGCAGCCGCTTGCAGCGGCGGCGGACCGGCGGGCACGACCACGGTGGAGAGCACCACCTCGACGGCGGCTGCTACGACCACTACCACCACTCTGCCGCCCGGCCTGCAACCACAGCAGCTCGCCTACGGGTTCGGTGCCGACGAGCTGGCCAAGTACGACTACACCCAGACGGTCACCATCGACATACCGGCGGGTGAAGGGTTCGGCGGCTTGTTCCGGTCGTCCTCCTCGTACTCGATCACCGCCGCCGGCGAGATGTGGCAGCTCACCCTCCCCGGGTCGGACGGCGACACCTATGAGATCGTCGGCGACCTCCGCCCCGATGAGGCCACGCTCGACAGCGTGGTCGCCGGCCTCGACCTGTCCGACGAATACACAGAGGACGACCTGGCCGAGCTGGTCTACCTGTTCGTACCCGTCGTCGTCGATGTACTGGGCCAGCCGGCCGAAGGCACCGGCGGAGCGCCCGGGTATCTGCGCACCGCAGCCAATCCCTTCGACGTGTTGCTGGTGCCCGGACCGCCACTCACCGAAGAGACCGTCGATGTCGGCGACACGTGGACCTACACGGTCGACCACCCGGTGCTGGGACCCATCGAATACCGGTCCGACGTGGTTGCGGAGGAGGAGATGGACGAGGGCTACGCCTTTTCGATTGACTACGTGGTCGAGATGGGCGGCTTCCCCCTCGAGCTCACCATCACCGAAGCGGCCGAAATAGCCGGCTCGACATCGTCGCAGCAGTCGCTGAACGCCTCACTGCTCTTGGGCGGTTCAACTCTCGACCTGGCCGTGTCCATCGACGACCTCCAGGTGTCGGGCACCTACCTGTTCGATCCGGCCGCGGGCCGGGTGGTCGAAAGCGAGGCAACCCTGATGCTCGTCGAGACCATCAACTCCCAGGTGGAGGGTTTCGAGGGCTCAGTCTCCGTGAACACCTCGGCCACCTACTCGCTGCTGCTGTCGGAGGCCGCCGCGGCCCGCGATGTGGAACGCGGCAACGTGCTGGCGGCGTTCAAGACCGATCCCTACGACCTCGCCTACGAGCAATTCAATGCCCTGTGGGAGTTCGGACTGTGGGAGCCGGACGAGGACCACGTCGAAGCCCTATTCGATCTCATCGGGTACAGCGGCGACGTTGTCGCCGGCGTCGGCTATGCCGAGGCCAGTCTGTTCAACGGCGAGAGCGCCCTGGTGGCGGTCATCACCACCGGCGGCCAATTCCGAGGAGCGCCGTTCCTCGCCCAGGACCTGGCCGCCTACTGGGCCGGCTACAACCCGGCCCCGGTCACGGTGGGCGATCAGACAGCCTACCGGTTCAGCACCGCCGGGCGGGAGTGGCTCATGTGGGGCGACCGCGCCTATCTGTTCCTCGTCAGCGGGCCCCGGGCCATTTCGCAGGAGGTCATGGAGGCGTTCGTGGCGAGGCCGGAGCCGTATCTCTGGCAGACCGGCGACTGTGTCAGCTTCGAGGATGACTACCTCGACGAGAAGCCGTGGGCGCCGTACGGCATCTATGGGCTCCGCCACTGCCTCGACGAGCACACCTACGAGGTCATCTATACGGAGGCCGTGACCAGCGAACCGGGCGATCCCTACCCCGATGAATCGCTGCTGGAGCGCGCCTACACCACCTGCGGCGAGGTGTTCTACGACTACATCGGGGCCTTCGACCTCGACACCGTCATCAGCCTGAGCATCTACCTCCCCGATGAGGACGAATGGGCACAAGGCTCACGCTATTTGGCCTGCCTGGCCAACGAAGCAGGCAACGGCGGAGAAGTCTCCGTCGAGGATCGGCTGGGAGGTGCCGGTCCGTCGAACCCGGTGCAGATCGAGGCGGGCGACTGTCTGGTCGATGATTTCCCGGTTGCCTGCAACACCGCCCACAACGGCGAGGTTGTGGGTGGCGGCGAGTATGACGCCGCCGCAGATGATCCGATGCCCGACTGGGACGAATTGGGTGAGAATCTCGAGGATGTGTGCCAGGAGGCGTTCGACGACTACGGCATCGTGGACGGCGACTTCGAAGTCGATTTCTTCTGGCTGAGCGACATGTACTCAAGCTGGGATCTCGGGGCCCGCTCGTACTACTGCGCCGCCCGGGCCTACGACGAAGACGGCTGGCCCGTCGATGTCGTCGGCTCCTTCGCCGACGACTGGGAAGAGGCCCCGGAGCAGATCGAGACCTGAGGATCGCGCGTCGGCAGACGCCCGTTGGGTTCAGACACCTATCAGGCAGCAGCCGCGGAATCGTCTGATAGCGGCACCGGTGGAGGTGGCGCGGCGCCCCGACCGCCCACGTTCGCAGCAAGGGTCTCTCGCAGCGAATGGACCTGAGACTCATCCGAGAAGGCGGACTTCGGAATGATGTAGAAGCTCGCGCTGCTGGTGAAGACCAGGACGATCCTCTCGTTCTCCTTCCATTTCAGGACATGGTCCCAGGGGTAGCGCCACCATCCGTATGGATCCTGGACGATGGCGAACTCGTCACCGTCCCATCTGCAGTCGTAGGGCATCCTCCACATCTTGTGCTCCAGAAACAACCGCCTACTGACTCGCGGAAGGCCAACGAGGCGGGCATACACGGTCACGAAGGCGGCGAGTCCGGCGACTACCCCAATCACCGTTACCGGTACCGACCCGACGGCAAGGACCGCAATCACCCCGCCGTAGATACACACGAAGTTGACGGCGGACCTCCACCACGGACAGCACAGACGCTGAGCCGCAAGCGCGTCACCCTCGCTCAGCTGAACCGTCATATTCATCACTACCTGCACCCTACCCAAAGACTGTCACACCTACACCGCCACCCGGATCTGGGCCCAAGGTCACTCTCTCGGGGCGTAGTAGGGGTTCCGGAACGGCCATACATGCTCGATCCATTCCGACACCACTCTCCAGACGACCGTATCCATCTCGGATCTGCTCTGGCGCACCCACGATCTCACCTCCGCATCGTGATCCGGGGCAGCCGACGGGTAGATGTAGACACAGCCGATCACGTCGTCTTCATCGAGAATCGAGTAGGTGAACCCCACGCCGTTCTTGAAATGGCAGGCGTGCTCAACAAGATCCGCCCGGTTCTCCTCCAGACCCATCGGCGCCGGCCAATCACGCGACTCGAATCCGGGTGTCGAGTGGATGTGATCGATGCTCGACATCCAGGCCTGATGGTCCTGCTCGTTGTGCTCCGGCCCCAACGGTTCCAGCCGGAACCCGGGCCCTTCGAACTCGATGGGGACCCGAAAGCCGGCGGGCACAAAGGTTTCCATCACTTCTCTCGAATCTATCAGGAGGGCCCCGCAGCACCTGCCGGCCCGGACCGGATCCGGAGTATCTCAAGGGACTTCAGCCAGGCCGGCGGCACCGAGGCCTGCATCCCGCCACGCAGCGGAGCCGCTAGCCCTCCGAATCCGGCCGGCGCGACTGATCTTCACCCGACAAGAGCCGCGCCAACCCCGACACCGGCCGGGCCGTCAATCTCACCAGGCCCACCGCTCTCTTCCCGAGCGCTTGCGGCAGACGATTGAGTCGTGGACCCCCGATGAAGCCGCGCCGGGCGAAGTAGATCCACAGCGACACACCCAGTACCGCCATCGCCCCCAACAGCCCGAAGTACGCCCATCGCCAACTCAGCTCGGGCATGTGGTCAAAGTTCATCCCGTAGATACCGGCCATGAGAGTCATCGGCAACACAATGGCGGCGAAGACGGTGAGCACCTTCATGACCTCGTTGGTGCGTTCCGCCACCGAAGCACGATGCGTTTCCATCACCGCCCCAAGCAGCGCTCGCGACGTCTCGATCGATTCCGCCGCCCGCACGTAGTGATCACGCACGCTTCCGAACCGCATCCGGGCCCGCTCTCCCACACCCGGGAATGGCCCATCGGCGAGCTGCCGAACCGTGTCGCGCTGCGCCGTCACCACCCTCCTGAGCACAAGAGCATCACGGCGCAACGCGTGAAGGTCGGCGATCACCATTGGATCTCCTGCCATCGCCCGCTCCTCCAGCTTGTCGATCTCATCCTCAAGACCCACTGCCAGGGAGTCATATCGGGTTGCCGCCGTCTCGGCCAGCAGTGCAAAGAGCCCATCCGGGCCCGACACCGGATGCCGGCCGGGTCGGACCACCTGCTCCCGCACCAAGGCGAAGGCGGGAAGGTCTTCCGGGTGAAAAGTCACCAAGTAGTCCTGCCCGATGAAGGCATCACACTCAACGGTACGAAGCCTTGTCGGGTCATCGGCTATGCCATGCAGAACAACAAAGGTGTGCTCCGGGTACTCGTCGACCTTCGGGTACTCGGTCAAGACCAGAATGTCCTCGACCGCCAACACGTCGAACCCGAACTCGGCGGCAAGAGCCTCCACTTCTTTGGACGAAGCTCCGACGATGTCGTACCACACCCAACCCCCGACGCCGCGCACCTCGGGCAGGCTGCCTGGAGCGACCTCAGCGGCGCGATCAGACCCGGCAGGCACGTGGAACAAACACTCCATGGTCTGGATTATCGAGGGGTCGGCCCCGACCGGCGGGGATTTTTGCAGCCAACATCGGCCCTCCGCGTGCCTCCGGCTGCGGAAAGTGGCGCGAACCGATTCGCAACGTGCGGACCGCCGTACCGGATCTCCACCTGCGAATGCGATCGATTGACGGCAAACCACCGCCGTCTGAGAAACTGAGACTCGGTATCATTGAACAAAGGCGATGAGGCCCGCCAACAAGTGCCCGACTTGGGCTGATGGCTTCTGGGTAAGAAGGGCAACGCGCATGGTTGCTGGGGACTGCCCCATCGCAACTCCCCTGGAGCTTCGACGTTCCGCCGCGCCCACCGGCACTACGGCAGAACTGAGCCGCCAAATCCGGCCGACACCCGACTGGATTCACCAGGTCAGGGCTTTGTCCCCGCGTGGGACCAAGCGTTTCGCGGCGCGCCGCCTTGAGGTTCGCAAATGGTTATCAAGTCAGAAGAGAAACAAAGCGCACTAACACGTTTCCAGAATCAACTCGATGAGCTCTTCCCGAAAGGCGGAGTCTGCGCGGTGCTCGAGAGGAAGGACGGCACCCTGCAGGCGGCCGCCGTTGTTGTTCCCACCGGCCGCTTGATCTGCAAAGGCGCCCGGCAGGAGACCGGCAAAGAATGGTCATACGACGTCGAGATCAGCGGCCCATCCTCCGATGATCCTGACTCTGGATCCATACGAGTCTGGATCCGCAGCGTAATCCCTCATCCCGCCATCAATGGTCTGTGGGAAGCGCCAATTACATCGGACGACGGCGGAGAACGGCTGCTGCGGATCAACGCTCGCAGTTAGACAACATCCGGTCGCGGGCGGCGGCCCACCAGCAGCTTGCCATCCTCCTTCCGAGCCGAGGCCCCTTCGGGGGCCTCGGCTTTGCAGATGGTGTACAGAAATCGGATGACTCCAGAGCCGGCTGCACAACTCCGCCTCCACCCGCCGGCAGGGCTCGGGTGGAGGCGGAGTCAATCCGACTGGCAGACTGAACGCAATCCGCTACTGGCTGGCCCCGTAGGTTTCCCCGAAGGTCTCATAGCTCGATCCGATGGGACTGATGCTGTAGAGCGCATCACAGGCATCCCGGTTCCCGAAGGCACAGAGATCCCATAGCGCATCCATAAGCGGATCATCGCCGTAGCCGTAGGCGGTCGAGGTCAACGGGTTGTAACCCGAGCACGAGACGTCGTCTGAGCCGCCGCGGCCGCCACAGTCCTCTCCTATCGCCTCCTCCGGGGATCCGATAGGGCTGAGGAGGTACGTTAGGTCACAGGCCACGTCGTCCCCGGCCAGGCAGGCGGTGCTGCCCGCCGCCAGGTCGTAGTCACCTATCCCTCCCCCGAGAGTGGTGGTCGGGAGTGCCACGGTCGGCTCGGGACCCACAGTCGTTGTCGGAGCGATCACCGTAGAGGTGACCCCGGGGTCAGCTTGGGTGGTGCCGGGTGTATCCCCGAGCGTGGTGGTACCACCCAGGGGGTTGAACACGCTGTCGTCACCACAGGCACTCAGCACAAGCGCCAAAGCGGCCAACAGCAGAAGGGTGTAGCGCATCTCTCTCCTTGGCTTGTTCGGGCGCACAACGGATGAAATACGCACACCGCCGATCGCCGCGGTGAACCATACCCGCCCGCCGTCGCCTATTCACAAGCCCGGCCGACAGACTTCATCACATCCGTGGATTCGGATCACAGATGTAAAGCTACCTTGACATGCTGCCTCTCCCTGACTAATGTCAAGCTGGCTTTACATAGCCGGATTCATGATGCTGCACAATGTATTGCGCGATCTCCGCCGCCGAGCCGGGTTGACCCAGCAACGCTTGGCCGAGCAGGTAGGAGTCACCCGCCAGACCGTTATCGCCATCGAACGCGGCGGCTACACCCCATCGGTACTGCTGGCGCTGAAGCTGGCCGGCGTTCTAGGCGTGAAGGTGGAGGAGCTGTTCCAGCTGGAGAATGATCTTGAGGGAGGCTGAGACATGGCCTGGATCACCTATTACTTGAGCAGGGCCATCCTCGCCGCGGCCATGGGGCTGGGCATGTTCTTCGCCGGTCTTGCCTGGTGGGCGGCGGCCGCGACCGGCACCGCCGTGCTGGGCATGTTCGTATGGGCGGCCCGCGGCGGCCGCTACGTCGTCGTTTCGTCCGGAGGCCTCACTCCGCTGCGCCGGGACGAGCGCGCCCGCCACATCGCGGACGTGGCCGCGCGCGCCACACTCGCGGTTGGTGGCATGGCGCTGGCCGGCGTTGTGCTCTACTACCACGCCCGCGGAGGCGACACGGTCCCGCTCGAAGTGCTCAGCGTGGTGATAGCCGCCGGGGCGGCAACGTACGGGATCGCCGATTTCTGGCTCCGCCGCAATCGTTAGGCGCTGCCGAAATCCCTCGAGACGGTCTCTCTCAGTGCTCGCCCCGCCCCCGGTGCACCCGATCCAGGAGATTAGGCAGGTCATCTCGAGATAGGCGAAGCGCAGCTTCATCGATCTCGGTCACGTCGGTGAGCACCGGCTCGATGCCGCGGGAGCGAAAGGCGGCCACGGCTCCCGATCCCATGCCGCCGGCGATCAAGGCATCACAGTCGCCGATGGCATCGGCCATGACGCCGTGTTTGATGTGTGGCCCCACGCCGGCGCCGCGCTCGCGACCCGGGGTTTCCCCTCCGGCAAAAGACTGGTGACCCGCTTTGGGCCGCGTCTCACGGGAGACGATCTCTCCCCCCTCGATGGTCAGCACCACGTACAGCGGGGCCCTGCCGAAATGCTGGGAGACGGTTTTGCCGTCACCTGATGCCAGCGCGATTCTCATCGGATCACCCTTCTCTTCATCCGCCTGTTGATCTCCCGCGAAGGCACGTCGGGCACCGCCGCAGCTTCCTCTCATGATTCCTTGCCGAATCGTTCATCGGCCTCGACGCGCCGCTGGACCCGCTCCCCCAGCCAACCCTCTTCAGCTGCCGGGAAGACATCGATGTGCGCCGAGTACGGCTTGATGTCCAGCAGCGGTGTGCCGTCGAGGATGTCCAGCTCGGCCACGTGCAGAAACCGCCCCTCTCGGCGCAAGAGGCGCACCGCCGACATGCCGATGGGGTTAGGCCGCGACGGGGACCGAGTGGAGAAGAGGCCCCGCGTCTCGGTGTCGAGATAGGGCACCACTTTCATCCGAGATGGCCCCGAACGATCGAGCCAGCACAGAAGCCAGATGCGATCAAACCGCTCCAGATCGTCGAGCCCCTCCTCGAAGGGCTCGAATACTTCCACGGTCCCGGTGTCCTTGCCGGAGGCGAAGGCCGGCTGCACCGGTGTGCCGGTCTGCACAGTGAAGATGCTGTGCACCACACCGATGGCTTCGAGCTTCACGCCGACTCCTCCATACCGTTCCCAGCTATCTCCGCGGTCCACCGTAGCCGGTCGCCGGATCATCTCGTCCGTGGCCCTGGCCGGCCTTGGGTGCACCGGCGCGCCCGTCGCGGCAAGCTTGAAGTCGGCCGCCTGGGAGGGGAACCCGTGGATGAGCGGACCTACGCCGCCATCGAGCGGCTCGTCGCCTCGGATGAGTCTGCCATCCGTGTCATGGCCCGCCGTGATCTGCTCAATGAGCCTGCCGGCGACGGCGCTGATCACATCCTCGATGGCGCCAAGGTGCGGGCTCTCTTCTCCGAGCAGCAGCCCGACGGCGGCTTTGGCAAGTATGCCTACAGGAAGTACACCGGAGTCCACTGGCGGCTCGTGTCACTGGTCGAGATCATCGATGCCCGCTGGCTCGACCTGCGCTACCCGCCGTACTGGCACTACGACGTGCTTCAGTCGCTGTTGGTGCTTTCGCGCATGAGCCCGGCGACCGACGCTCGGGCCGCTGAAGCTATCGCCGTCACCGAGGAGCGCCGACTTGCCGACGGGCGCTGGCGGCCCCGTGGCTACTGGTGGAAACCTCCGGGCAGTTCCGGCAGCGGCGTCGACGTCGTCGACTGGGGCCGTGCCGGGCCCAAGGAGATGATCACGCTGAACTCGCTCCGAGTCCTGGAAGCTGCCGGACGGCTCAACTAGACGTCGCCCCGCCACAAGCACTCAACAGAGGGGTGGGGCGAAGGAGACGGCTCTGCGGCAAAGCCTGCAACCGGCCAGACATGCCACCCGACTTCGTGGCAACATGGTGCGGAGAAGCAAAGGCTGGAAGATCGGAGAGAGCCGACATGCTGTGCCCCGCATGCAGCCGTCAGATCCCGGACACCGCAATCGCCTGTTCCTATTGCGGACACCGGTGGGCCACCGAGGAGCTGCCGTTGCCGCCGCCTCCCGGCCCGCCTCAGGGTATGCCGGCGCCGCCACCGACATACATGCCCCAGGCTCCGCCGGCTCAGAGCCCCTACGCGCCACCGGGAGCACCCGCTTCGCCCTACGCTCAGGCCCCAGCGTATGCGCCCACACCCCGTCCGTCCTCGGCCACCCAGGCGACGATCCTGCTGGCCCTGGTTGCCGCCGGGCTCGTCATCGGTTCGGCGTTCATGTCGTGGTTCTCTGCAATGGGAATAAGCCTCGGAAACGGATGGGACCTTTTCAGCACTGATCTCTCCTTCGACGAGTGGTTCTTCACCACAGAAGGTGCCATCTTCTTCACCGGTCTGTTCACCGTGATCACCGGCAGCCTGCTCGCAATACAGGCCCTAATCGCCCTGGTGCCGCCAGCGGGGCCAAGATCCCCGGTGGCCATCGCCGGGTTCGGCATCCTTTGCTTCGGTGGAGCCCTCATCAACATCATCTCGATGTTCGGCAACTCGTTCTTCGCCGGGATCTCGCCCGGCGTCGGATTGTGGCTCTGGGCGGCCGCCGCCTTGGCTGCGCCGATCCTGTTGCTCGCCTCGCCCGGACCCAGGCGGTGAGCGCAAACCGCTTCGGGAACAAAACCACTACTGCCGATGTTCTAATGGGCAGATCGGCCAACTGAGAGAGAAGATGGACCCCAGCCGACGCGGCTTGCTCGACGAGCGCGGCCGCCTGACAGCAGACATGCTCAGCCAGTATCTCAATGAGATCGGCGAGCACGATCTCCTCACTGCAGAAGAGGAGATCGACCTGGCACGCGCCATCGAGCAGGGCGACGAGGCCACCGAACGCCTCCGCTCCGACGATTCCCTCGATGAGCTCGAACTGGCGCGCCTGAGCCGTCTCTCCCGACGCGGCGCACGCGCCAAAGACCGCTTCATCTCCTCGAACCTGCGGCTCGTCGTCTCCAATGCCCGCCGTTATGCCGGCGCTGGTGGCCTCGACATGCTCGACCTCATCCAGGAGGGCAACCTGGGTCTCATCCGCGCCGTGGAGAAGTTCGACTGGCGTAAGGGCTTCAAGTTCTCCACCTACGCCACCTGGTGGATTCGCCAGGCCATCACCCGGGCCATCGCCAATCAGTCCCGCAGCGTGCGCATCCCGGTGCATCTGCACGAGATTCTGGGGACCGTACGTTCCGCGGCCGGCTCCCTAAAGGGCTCGCTGGGCCGAGAGGCCACCCCCGACGAGATCGCCCGATTCACCGGCATTCCGGTGGACAAAGTGAACGAAGCGCTCGAGGTCTCCGACACCGTATCTTTGGAGAAGCCCATCGGAGAAGACGGCGCCCTGTTTGGCGATTTCATCCTCGATGCCGAAGCCCAGGACCCAGAGGAGGAGGCCACTCGCGCCGAGGCCAGCGTGGCACTGCACCTGGCACTCGAAGGCCTTCCCGAAAAGCAGGCCGCCATCATCAAGGCCCGTTTTGGGATCGATGACGGTCGCACCCGCCCCCTCGCCGAGATCGCCGAAGAGCTGGGCATCACCGCCGAGCGGGTTCGTCAGATCATCAACGAAGCGCTGACCAGCCTCCGCGCCGGCCGGTCGAAGCTCGACGACGCCGACGTCGCCTAGGCGCGCAGGATCTCCTGGGCTTCCTCGTCGTAGGCGTCTGTCAGATAGGGGATGCCGGTCTCGGCCGCCGTCTCCCGGTTGGCGGCCATAAGATCGGATCTCGTCACCTCGGACAGGTTGTACTTGCGCGCCCCGGCCATGAACTGCTGGAGCCCGGCGGAGAGCTTGTCGAGATAACCCACCAGGGCAATCGCCCCGTAAGGCACCCGCTCCATCTCGTCGTCGCCGATGCGAGTGCGCACCGTTTCCCAGCCGGTGAAGATCTCGTCCGGCCTAACGCCGAGGCTCGCCACCGGCGCCGGCAGCTGCTCCCAGTGCCCGTTGACCTCGGCCCGGCGCTCCGGGTGGAACACACCCTCGACGTTGCTGCCCACAAAGCCGGGAATCATGAGTGCCCGGCCCATACACACCAGCTTCACATACGGCGCGCCCAAGGCGATCGCCTTGAAGATGTGATCCTCACGGGCGAAGCCACCGGCAAACGAGACGTCCGGGGGCCGTATGCCCCGCTCTTCGAGGACTCGGCAGTACTCGTAGGCCTTGGAGTGCAGCGGCAGCGAGGGCACGCCCCAGTGCTCCATCATGTTCCACGGGCTCATGCCGGTGCCGCCGCCTGATCCATCGATGGTGACCAGCTCTAGCTCAGCCTCGGCCGCATACCGCAATGACATGGCCAGCGCCTGCATCCCATAGGATCCCGTCTTCAGCGTGAGGCGCGTGAAGCCGAGCTTGCGGTAGGCCTCGACGGTGGACATGAAGTCCTCGTGCACCTGCTCTGCGGTGTCCAGGTTCGTAGCCCCCAGACGGCTATGCCTGGCGAAGAACTTCACCGAGGTCTTCTCGAAGGCCTTGACCGCCTCCGGATCGTAGGGATCGGGATCCAAGAAGTAGCCGCGGTCCTTGAGGAAACGGGCGTACTCGATGTCTTCCACCTGGATTTCGCCGCCGATGTCCTTGGCGCCTTGACCCCACTTCAACTCGAGCACGATCTCGTCACCGTGCTTTTCGATCAGGTATTGAGGAACCCCGTTACGGGAGTCCTCTACGTTGACCTGAACGATGATGGCGCCGTGCCCGTCGTGATAGCGGCGATACGTCTCGATGCGGCGGTCCATCTCCGGCGATTCGGCCAAGGTACCGTTCTTCATCTTCGATTCGGGGTCGATGCCGGCCACGTTCTCGCCGACCACTAGGGGAATCCCGGCGATGGCGGCACCCGTGGCGAAGGAAGGCCAGTACTTGCGGGCAATTGCTGTGGATCCCAGCGCACCGGTCATCATCGGCGCCCGGCAATTGATCTGGCCGCTGCGGCCGAAACTCGTCGTTACGTCGACGTCCTTGTAGAAGCAATTGTCGGGATCGTGGCCGACGCCGGCAGGGAGGCCTTGTGCTCCGAAGAGCCCACCCTGAATGCGCAGGGCGTGATAGCCAACCCCCAACGAGGTGGTATTGCTGGATCCCGAGGTGGTATCGCCGAAATCGCGCGGATACAGAAGCTCGCGACCGCGCAGCGACGCCATCCATACTTCACATTTGCCCTTGCAGTCGGCGCGGCACAGAGTGCACAGTCCCGACTCGGCTGCGTCGCCACGATTGATGGTGCCGAGGGCATCGTTCTTCTTCGCCCACTCGAGCATGAACACCTCCCCAGGTTGGGCGGCATGCTAGACCAGGAGAACAAGGGCAAAAACCGCCTGCGTGCCGACAGCCGGAGCCGGCACGAGACGCCTCAGCAGATCCGAGGCAGCTGCTCGCCGCTGAGCATGTCGACCACACGGATTCCACCCACCCGGCTGCGCATATCGATCCTTCCCGGATGCTCATCGACCACCTCACCGATGACGGCGGCATCTTCCCCGAGCGGGTGGGACCTCACCGCGCGCAGCGCTTCGTCGGCACATTGCGGAGCGACAAACACCAAGACTTTGCCTTCGTTGGCCACGTAGAGAGGATCAAACCCAAGAATCTCGCAGGCGCCCCGCACCTCGTCGCCAAGAGGGACGGCGCGCTCATCCAGCAGCACGCCGACCCCGGCCGAAGTTGCGATCTCGTTCAGTGCCGAAGCCACGCCGCCGCGGGTGGGATCACGCAGCACATGTACACCGTCGCCACAGGAATCCAGAACCCGGGCTACCAGCGGCGATAGATCGGCGGTGTCACTCTCAAGAGCGGTCTCGAACTCGAGGCCCTCCCGCACCGACATGATGGCGATGCCGTGCACGGCGACCTGACCGCTGACGATGATTTTGTCGCCGGGCCGGGCCCGCACCGGGGAGATGTCGATCCCCTCGGGGATAACACCGATGCCCGAGGTGTTGACATAGATACCGTCGCCGCTGCCTCGGTCCACCACCTTCGTGTCGCCGGTGACGATGGGCACACCAGCTGCCTCGGCGGCCCGGCCCATCGACTCGACCACCGCCCACAGGTCCTCCATGGGCAGCCCTTCCTCGAGGATAAAACCGGCCGAGAGCACCAGAGGGTGGGCGCCACACATGGCCACGTCGTTGAGAGTGCCGTGTACCGCCAGCGAGCCGATGTTGCCTCCTGGGAAAAACATCGGCTTGACAACAAAAGAATCGGTGGAAAAGGCGATCCTCCCACCTTCGACTTCGAGGACCGCACCGTCGTGCAGCAGGTCGAGAACCGGATTGCCGAATGCGGTGAGGAACATATCGGAGATGAGCCGGTGCGAAAAACGGCCGCCGCCGCCGTGGGCCAGCTGCACCGTCGGATACTCGTCGAGCGGTATGGGGCAGGAGGCGGCCAGGAAGTCGGGCTCGCTCATCCGGCACGACCGTACTGGTAGTAGGCGGCACAGGCGCCCTCGGAGGACACCATAGGAGCGCCGAGCGGGCGATCGGGAGTGCAGCGGGTCCCAAAGGCGGAGCATTCATGGGGCTTCTTGAGCCCGCGCAGGATCTCGCCGGCGATGCACTCGGGCGACTCCTCAGCGGAGATGCCTTCGACATCGAAGCGACGCTCGGCATCGAATGCTTCGAACTCATCACGCAGGCCGAGCCCGCTCTGGGGAATCTCGCCGATGCCGCGCCAGGCCCGGTCCTGTACCTGAAACACCCGGGAGATCATCTCCTGGGCGCCTTTGTTTCCGTCACGGGTGACGGCCCGGCTGTACTGGTTCTCCACCCCATGACGTCCCTGTTCAAGGGCGGCCAGGGTCATCATCATGCCCTGGAGCAGGTCGAGCGGCTCAAAGCCGGTAACGACGATGGGCACTTTGTACTTGGCCGCGATCGGCTCGTATTCCCAGTAGCCCATGACGGCACACACATGACCGGCGGCAAGGAAACCCTGCACCAGATTGTCCGGCGATCCGAGGATGGCCTCCATCGCCGGGGGCACCAGCACGTGTGAAGAGAGAATCGAGAAATTGTCCAGGCCCAGGTCTCGGGCCCACAGCACCGCCATGGCGTTGGCCGGCGCGGTGGTCTCGAACCCGACGGCGAAAAACACCACCTGACGGCCGGGATTGGCGACGGCGATCTTCACCGCATCCAGCGGCGAGTAGACCACCCGTACATCGCCCCCGGCTGCCTTGACCGTCAGCAGATCCTGCTTGGAGCCGGGCACGCGGATCATGTCGCCGAACGAGGCAAACACTACCTCGGGTCGGGCGGCGATGGCCAGTGCCTTGTCGATCAACTCCAGCGGCGTCACACATACCGGGCATCCCGGACCATGCACCAGGGTCACCTGGTCGGGAAGCATCTCGTGGATGCCCGCCTTGACCACGGTATGGGTCTGCCCGCCGCAGATCTCCATGAGGTTCCACGACTTGGTGACGGTGGCGGCAATCGCACTCAGATAGCGTTTGGCCTCGGCCTCGTCCCGGTACTCGTCGATGTACTTCATGAGCGTTCGCCGGCAGCCTCTCCGCCTTCGGAGATCTCCAGCTCGGCCAACTCCCCCATCTCCTCCAGATAGCCGAAGACTCGCTGCGCCTCCTCCTCATCGATGACCGAGATGGCAAAACCAACATGCACCACCACATAGTCGTCCACCCCCGCCTCCGGAGTGGTGGCCAGGCACACCTCTTTGACGATGCCCCCAAACGACACCCGGCCCATCTTCATGCCGGTGTCGTTGTCCCAAGTCTCCAGAATCTTGCCGGGAACACCAAGACACATCTGGCTCTACCTCCTCGTCTCGAGACGGGCCGCGGCAACGGCCACCTGGCCCAGGCTGATGCCGCCGTCGTTGGCCGGAACACGGCGATGGACCAACACGTCGAAGCCTGCCCCCTCCAGCCGGCCGGCGGCCCGCTCGGTCAACAGCCGATTCTGGAAGCATCCTCCCGTCAAAGCAACCCTGGACTCACCGATACGCGCCGCCACCGCCACTATCGCCTCCACCAGGGCACCGTGGAATCGGGCCGCCGCCGCGGAGACCTCCTCACCTCTCTTCACATCGTCAAGCACCGCACCCACCAGCGGCTCCCAGTCGAGTTGGAGCACCCCGTCCTCCTCGACCAGCGGCAGCGGGTAGGAGTCTTCGAGCCCACCGTCGGCGACGTACTCCAGGGCCATTGCCGCCTGGCCTTCGAATGAGACCTTCTGATACAGGCCCAGCAGCGCGGCGACACCATCAAACAACCGCCCGCAAGATGACGTGGCCGGGGCGCGGAAGCCAGTTTCGAGCATGCGGGTCAGCGGAGCTTTCTCCCCGCAGCCAAACGCCGAGGCGACAGCCGGCACCTTCCAGGCCGCCTCGCCGTACATCTCCCACAGGAGGGCCAGAGCCACCCGCCGGGGCTCAACCACCGCCGCCTCGCCGCCGGGCATGCGGAACGGGCGCAAATGCGCCACCCGCTCGAAGCCGGCGGCATCACCGAGCAGGAACTCGCCGCCCCACACCGAGCCGTCCTCGCCGTACCCGGTGCCGTCCCAAGTGACTCCAAGCGCCCGGCCGGCGTCACCGTCGGTCAGACATGCAGCCAGATGGGCATGGTGGTGCTGCACACCGATCAGGGGCAGGCCACCGAGGCGTGCCTTCCAGTCTGAGTTCTCGGCAGCGGCAGCATCGACAGCCCACCTTGTCGACGCATAGTCGGGATGAAGGTCGTGGGCGATGGCGACCGGCTCGGCCTCGTACATATCCAGGAAGTCTGCAATCACACGCTCGAAGGCAACGACGGCCTGAGGAGTTTCCATGTCTCCGATGTGCTGGCTCAAAAAGACGTTGGCGCCGATCGAGAGGGCGACGGTGTTCTTCACGTGGCCACCCACAGCGAGCACCGTGGGCACCGGCCCCTGCAGGCGTATCGGCAGCGGAGCCATGCCCCGGGCCCGCCGCAACGGCTGCGGCACCCCGGCCACAACGGCGCTGACCGAATCGTCAACGTGCCGGGCGATAGGACGGTTGTGCACCAGGAACAGATCGGCGATGCCGCCGAGACGCTCCAGGGCTTCGGTCTCGTCGATACAGATGGGCTCGTCGCTCAGGTTGCCGCTGGTCGCCACCACCGGAATTCCCAGAGCGGCCAAAAGCAGTGCGTGCAGCGGGGTGTAGGGCAGCATGACACCCAGATAGGGGTTGCCCGGAGCCACCGCCCCTGCCAGACCGGCGTCCGGCCTTGCCCTCAGCAGCACGATGGGCGCCTCCGGCGATGTGAGCAGCTCCGCCTCCGCAGATGAGACTGCGGCGATGCTGGCGGCCCTATCGAGGCTGCTCACCATCAACGCCAGCGGCTTGCCATAGCGGCCCTTACGTTCCCGCAGCAGCAACACTGCCTCTTCGTTGGCGGCATCGACGATGAGATGGAAACCACCGAGGCCCTTGACGGCAAGGATGCGCCCCGCCCGCACCGCATGGACCGACTCAATGAGCGCCTCGTCCCCCTCTGCCCTCACGGCGCCGGAGGGATCCAGAAGGGTGAGGGCGGGTCCACAGACCGGGCAGGCGTTGGGCTGGGCGTGGAATCGTCGGTCGAGCGGATTCTGATACTCGCGCCGGCAGTCGTCGCACATCTCAAAACAACGCATGGTGGTGTTGGGCCGGTCGTAGGGCACCGACTCGATAATGCTGAACCGCGGACCGCAGTTGGTGCAGTTGGTGAACGGGTAGCGGTGGCGACGGTCGGCCGGGTCGAAAACCTCTCGGCGGCAGTCCTCACAGGTGGCGATGTCGGCCAGCAGGGCAACGATCTTGGCTCCGGCATCATCGCTGGATCGGATCTCGAAACCCTCGAAGCCCACCGGACCCAGCCACGACTCCTCGACAGAGTGGATCTCGGCACGGGGCGGCTTCTCGGCCGACAGGCGATCCCGGAATCCTTGAAGAACGCCCCGCGGACCTTCCACTTCGATGAGGACACCCCGGGTGTCGTTTTTCACCCACCCCGCCAAGGCCAGTTCGTCGGCCAGTCGATAGACGAAGGGACGGAATCCGACTCCCTGCACGGCGCCGAACACCTCGATACGGAGGCGTTGCGCAGCGCTCATCGGCGGCCCGAGGCCGACGCTGTGGGAAAGAATCCTGAGAGGGTCATGGACACCCAAGAGGGTCGGAGATTGGTGCAGTCCGGCCCGCCGAGTGTACCGGGGGGCGGATGCTGGCTCGGCCGCGCTGATCGACACTGTGTCGGCGTCGGAGTAAGCCGCAAGCGCGTAGGACGGTCGCGGCTCCGCAAAGAGGCAAGCTCACAGGCACACTACGAACCGCCCAAACGGTCCATCTATTGGCGGCGCAGTCGCCGTTCGGCGCTTCCCCGTGAACAAGTGCTCTTGTGCACCGCCAACCAGGTTGCACTGACCGGCACTTACCGCTTAGGCTCTGTGGGCTGGGCCTGGAATCTTGGGCCCAGAACGGAGTTACGCCCTCCATGGAGATCGAGGTGCTGCGCGGATCCGCTCCCACGCCGTTGGCGGGTGACCGGAAGGCCGACATTGCCCTGGTCCTATGGAGGTGACGCCAACTAAGGAGGAAATGTGACCAAACGGAAACTGTGGGTGTTCCTCGCAGTGTCTGCGCTTCTGTTCGGGGTGATGTTTGCCGCATGTGGTGATGATGACGCCACGACGACGGCTGCACCCGCTGGCGACACCACGACGGTTGCACCCGCTGGCGATACCACGACCACGACGGTTGCACCCGCCGAAGGGTTCATCGTCGGCGTGTCCTGGAACAACTACCAGGAAGAGCGCTGGGCGAAGTCTGACGAGCCCGCCATCAAGGCCGCCATCGAGGCTGCCGGCGGAACGTACATTTCGTCGGATGCCGGTTCGTCGGAGGAGCAGCAGATCACCGACGTGGAAAACCTGATCTCGCAGGGAGCGGATGCACTCATCATCCTGGCTCAGGACGGTACGGCGATCCTGCCCGCCGTCGAGAGCGCGCTGGCTCAGGGCATCCCGGTCGTCGCCTATGACCGCCTCATCGAGGACCCGGGCGCTCTCTACATCACGTTCGACAACGTCGAAGTAGGGCGCATGCAGGCTCGTGCCGTCTTCGCGGCGCAGCCGACCGGCAACTACGTCATGATCAAGGGCAACCCGGCGGATGCCAATGCCGACTTCCTGCGTGACGGCCAGGGCGAGATCCTGGCGGACGCCATCGCTGCCGGTGACATCGTCATCGTCGGTGAGGAATACACGGACAACTGGGATCCGTCCATTGCTCAGACGAACATGGAACAGATCCTGACGCTGAACGACAATGACGTGGACGCAGTCGTCGCCTCCAACGACGGCACGGCCGGTGGCGTGATCGCCGCGCTCGAGGCCCAGGGTCTGGCCGGCCTGGTGCCGGTCTCCGGCCAGGACGGCGACGCTGCCGCCCTGAACCGTGTCGCCCTCGGCACGCAGACCGTGTCGGTGTGGAAGGACGCTCGTGAGCTGGGCAAGGCCGCAGGTGAAGCCGCGGTCGCGCTGGCACAGGGCACTGCACTCGCCGACGTGGCAGGCACTCAGATCTTCGAGTCCCCCGGTGGAAACGACATGATCTCGATCCTGCTGGCCCCGGTCCCGATCACCCAAGACAACCTGCAAGTTGTGCTTGATGCCGACTGGATCACCGTGGACGACCTCTGCCAGGGCGTCGAAGCGGGCACCGTGGACGTCTGCGGATAGCCGAACAGGACTGACCGTCAATTGACCATGTGACGCGCCACGCTCACGGAGCCGCCGTGGGCGTGGCCGCGTCCGATTGACTCAAGGTAATAAAAACGTGACGCAGAGAAACATCTCACCGGAAGCGCTTCCGACGCCCGAAACGCCTATGAGTGGGCGGAAAGGGCCCTTTGGTGTGTCCATCGGGGCCACTGAGATCGACACCCGCATGCTCGGCATGCTCGGCGCACTGGTCATTCTCTGGTGTGTCCTTCATTACTTCTCCGACGGGAACTTCTTGAGTCCGCGGAACCTGTGGAACCTCTCGGTGCAGACGTGCTCCGTGGGCATCATGGCCACCGGCATGGTGCTGGTGATCGTCTCCCGCAACATCGACCTGTCCGTCGGTGCGATGATGAGCCTGGTTGGGACATCGATGGCCCTGATCCAGACCAGGTTCCTCCCGAACGTGCTCAACTTCGGCCTCGACCATCCGGCAACCTGGATCATCACACTCCTTATCGGCATCGCGCTGGGTGCGCTGGTCGGTGGACTCCAGGGCGTCATCGTGGCCTACGTCGGTGTCCCGTCCTTCATCGTCACCTTGGGCGGGTTCATGGCCTGGCGCGGACTGTCGTGGGTGATGACGAGCGGGCAAACCGTCGCGCCCCTGGATACGAACTTCCGACTCCTCGGCGGAGGCGCCGACGGCACCCTCGGTGCATTCTGGAGCTGGGTCCTCGGCATCCTCTTATGTATTGGGGTTCTCGCTCTGCTGATGAACCGCCGACGGCAACGTCAGAAATACGGGTTCTCGCTGCGTCCCTGGTGGGCGGAGAGCCTCATGGGCGTGGTTGTTTGTGGCACGATTCTGGGAGCGATCTTCTGGTTGAATCGCTACTACCTTTCAGAACAGCTCGCCGCGCAGTACGCCGAGGACCACGGAATCCCGATTCCCGAAGGCGGACTGCACATCCCCTTCGGCATCGCCTACCCGGTGCTCATCCTCATCGCTGTGACTCTCATCATGACCTTCGTTGCCACGCGTCTCCGCTTCGGCCGCTATGTGTTCGCCATCGGCGGCAACCCCGAGGCAGCCGAGCTTGGCGGCATCCAGACCCGCTGGACCATCGTCAAGGTCTTCATGCTCATGGGGGTGCTGGTTGCTTTTGCTGCCGCGGTGCAGACGGCTCGCCTCAACGCCGCCGTAGGCAGCCTCGGCGAGCTGAGCGAGCTGTACGTGATCGCGGCAGCCGTGATCGGAGGTACTTCGTTTTCGGGCGGCATTGGCACCATCCCCGGAGCGGTGCTCGGAGCGCTTCTGATGCAGTCCCTGAGTTCGGGCATGGTGCTGATGGGAGTGGAGAACTCGGTCCAGAAGGTCGTAGTCGGCGTCGTTCTGGTGATTGCAGTGACTATTGATACTCTCTACCGGCGGAGGGCGGAGCGATGACTACTCGACGGGAAGAACCCCCTCTCGTAGAAATGAAGGGTATTCGCGTCGCCTTCGGCGGGGTTCACGCCGTCGACGACTGCGACATCGACCTGTACCCGAGTGAGGTGGTGGCGCTTGTCGGCGGCAACGGCGCCGGGAAAACCACGTTGATCAAGGCCCTGTCGGGCGCCCACAAGGCGGACTCCGGGAGTATCTTCATCAACGGGGAACCGGTGGAGATCAATACACCGCGCGATGCCAAGGATCTGGGCATCGAGACCACCTACCAGACGCTCGCCCTGGCCGAAAATATCGACGCGCCCGGCAACATGTTCCTGGGGCGAGAGCTAAGCACGAGATGGCGAACACTCAACGACTCGGCCATGGAGAGTGCCACCCGGACCGTGATGAAGCGGCTGAACCCCAACTTCGAGAACTTCAAGGTTCCGGTGGAGTCACTGTCGGGTGGTCAACGCCAGGCGGTGGCCATCGCCCGGGCGGTCCACTTCAACGCCCGCATCCTGATCATGGATGAGCCGACGGCGGCCCTCGGCCCCGGCGAGACCGCTCAGGTGGAACAGCTGATCCTGCAGCTGAAGAACGAAGGCATCGGCATCTTCCTGATCAGCCACGATATCCATGGAGTCTTCGACCTGGCCGATCGCATCACCGTGATGCTTCAGGGCAAGATGGTCGGCACGGTCAACAAGGCGCAGGTGACCAAGGACCAAGTCCTCGGCATGATCATCATGGGCAAGATGGCCACTCAGAAAGAGCTGGAATCGCTGCACGAGTAGGCAGTCTGGCTCCGGGGGGGAGACTCGAACTCCCAACCAACGGATTAACAGTCCGCTGCTCTGCCGATTGAGCTACCCCGGAAAGAGTCGAAGGCCCCGGAAGGGTACCACCGCCCTCGTGCGACAATAGGCCCGTGAGCTTCAAGACCGGACTCATCGTTGGCGCCGCCGTCGGCTACGTACTGGGAGCCAAGGCGGGACGGGAGCGCTACGAACAGATAACCAAGATCTGGGCCTCGTTCACCGGCAACGACAGGGTGCAGGGGATCGTCGACAAGGGCAAGAGCTACGTCGACCATACCGCCCAGCGCATCCGTGGAACGGTGGGCGACACGCTGCACAGCGCCTCCGACAAGGTTCGTGAATCGGTGGAACAGCTCTCCACCGACTAGGACTCAACCGTCTCCCAGGTAGCCCTCGAGCTTGCGCGCCCGGGAAGGCTGGCGCAGCTTGGCCAGAGCCTTTGTCTCCAGTTGACGAATCCGCTCGCGGGTCACCTTGAAATGCCGGCCCACATCCTCGAGGGTATGGATCTTGCCGTCGGCAAGCCCAAAACGCATGATGAGCACCTGCCGCTCGCGCTCGTTGAGCTCTTCGAGCACTACCCGCAGATACTCCTGGAGCAGCTTGAACGACGCCGCCGTCACCGGCGCCTCCACCTCGGTGTCCTCCACAAAATCGCCGAGGGTCGAATCCTCTTCCTCGCCCAATGGCGTCTCCAGCGACAATGGATCCTGGGCGATGCGCCGCAGCTCGGTGACCTTGGCCGGCTCCAATTCGAGATCGGTGGCGATTTCTTCGATGGTTGGCTCCCGGCCAAACTCCTGGCTCAAGGTTCGCTGCACCGCGGCAAGCTTGTTGATGGTCTCCACCATGTGCACCGGCACCCGGATGGTGCGGCCCTGGTCGGCAAGGGCCCGGGTCACCGCCTGGCGGATCCACCAAGAGGCGTAGGTTGAGAATTTGAAGCCCTTGCGGTAGTCGAACTTCTCCACCGCCCGCATCAGGCCCAGATTCCCCTCCTGTACCAGATCGAGCAGCGGCATGCCCCGGCCCACGTACTTCTTGGCTATCGAAACCACCAGACGAAGATTGGCCTCGACGAGCCGCTGCTGCGCCCGCTCGCCGGAGCGCTCCGAGCGGTCCAGGATCGCCCGCTCCGCCGTCCCCAGGTCTTCGCCGGCAGCGGCGAGCTTCTCGGCGGCGCGCCGGCCCGTCTCCATCTGCATCGAAAGCTCTACCTCCTGCTGGGCATCGAGCAGCGGCACCCGCCCGATCTCCTGCAGGTACATGCGCACCGGATCGGAGACTTCGATCTCGTCGGAAGAGGCGGCGACATCAAACACCGTCTCCGGGGCGTCTTCGCGCACTTCGATGTCTGCTTCGCGCAAGGCATCGACGACCTCGTCGAAAGCCTGGGGTGGAGCCTCAACGTCTTCGAGCTCCTGCTGCACCTCGGCCGCCATGACGAAGCCGCGCTGGCGGGCGCGCCGCATGAGATCGTCAAGCACCCCGGTGGTGATCGGCTTCACCTGGAACCCCTCAGTGTTTCCCGCTCGCGCTGCAAAGCTATCAACTCCTTGAGATGGACAGAAGCCATCTCTGATTTGCCGGCACGCTCGCATTCATCGGCCTCGCGGCGCACCTCCTCGATCTTCTTGTCCAGCACACCCTCCCTGATGCGGTCAATCAGCTTGCCGGGGCTCTCCGCCAGAGGACGGTCGATCAAGGCGAGAGCGGACAGCATGTCGGCCACGGGCCCCTCCTCGGCACCAAGCAGCGAGCCCAAATCAGGCGGCTCCCCGGGATCGAGGGCCTCGAGGATCGGGGCCAGCAGGCGATAGGCCTCACGGTGCTCGGAACGGCCGAAGAGACCCTCCTCGATGCCCACACCACGCAGCCCGGGGTCGTTGGCCAGCAGAAGCCGAAGCAGCTCGCTTTCGGCCTTCTCCACACCGGATAATCCTTCTGGGGGCGCGGCGCGGCTCTCCTTCGGCACGACCTTGCCGCGTCTGGCCCGCTCCACCGCTTCGTGCACCATCTGCACATCAGCCGCGATGAGCTTGTTGGCGAGGTCCTCTTCGTATTCGCGGCGCACCACACCGTCGGGGTGTAGGGCAACCAGCGGCGCCACCGCGTTGAGTGCCCGGGCTGCAGCCTCTCGCTCCCCCAGATAGTCAAAATGTTTCAGCTCCTGCTCAATACGGAACTGCAGCAGCGGTCTGGATCCGTCGACGGCACCGTGGAGCTCGGCGGTCTCCCCGGCGGCAACGACATCGGCCGGGTCACGCCCTGCCGGCAGCAGGGCCACCCGCAGATCGAGGTCGCCGGGCATGCTGCGCTCAAAACCTCGCATGCTGGCGTCGACCCCGGCTTGGTCGGCGTCGAACATGAGCACAACACGCTGGGTGAAGCGGCGCAGCAGATCAAGATGGCCCTCGCCCAGCGCGGTGCCGCAGGTGGCCACCGCCGTCTCAATTCCGGCCCGAGCCAGGGCGATCACGTCGGTGTAGCCCTCCACAACAACGGCGGTGTCCTGGCGCACTATCGGGGCCTTCGCCCAATTGAGCCCGTACAACAGCCGCGACTTCTGGTAGATGGCCGTCTCCGGAGAATTCAGGTACTTGGGCCCCTCGCCCTGCAGCAGCCGGGCTCCAAAACCGACCGCGTCGCCGCGCAAATCAAAGATGGGAAACATAACGCGGCCCCGGAACCGGTCGAAAAGCCGGCCCGAGCGGCCGCGCGCCGCCACACCGGCGGCAACCATGACGTCCTCCCCCACCTTCCTCTCCCGCAGGTGCCGAACGAGCAAATCACCGGCGTTGGGCGAGAAACCAAGCCGGTAGTGGGCGACCGTCTCGGTGTCGTAGCCCCGGGTGCGCAGGTACTTGCGGGCTCCAGCCCCATCCGGCGCTCGCCGCAATCGCTGGTGATAGAAATCAACCGCCTTGTCGACCACTTCGATAAGCGCCTCGCGCCGATCGCGGCGCCGGGCGTCTCCAGGCTCGCGGTGCAGAGTGACGCCGGCGCGCCGGGCCAGCATCTCCACCGCATCGTTGAAGTCCACCGCCTGGGTCTCCTGCACAAAACGGAACACATCACCGCTCTGGCCACACCCAAAACAGTGATAGAGGCCGCGTGCAGCATCAACGGACAGCGAAGGCGCCTTCTCCTCATGGAAAGGGCACACCGCCATGACCGAACGGCCGGACCGCTTCACCTTGGTCACCTCGGCCACCAACTCGACAAGGTCGGTGGCGGCACGCACCTGTTCAATGTCTTCGCGCCGGTAGGCCATGCCGGCGAGTGTATCGGCCGCAGGCCACGACGATGCGACCGGTGTCCGGACATCTCGAATGCGGCCGATGTTCTCTGCTGCAGCCGTCGGTCTCTTGCTGTACACGATAGCGTCGCTGGGGATGGTGCCGCCCCCCGCTCCGGAACCCGCCGCTACGAGGCCGCCGGCACGGTGAATCCGACCGACCGATAGGCCAGCCGTTCTCCGCCCGAGTACAGCATCACGAACAACACGTGATGACCGGGCTCGGGCAGACTGAGGGTGACTTCCTCGAGAGTCCCGTCGGCGGATACCTCCAGCGCCAGAGCGTCGTCGATGAAGAAACGCCCCGAATCGGCAGAGGTGCCCAGATCGATCAGCAGGTCGCTGCCGTCCGCCCAGAGAGCCAGCCCGATCCCGACGCCACCATCGGCCTGAAGTGGGATACCGGCGGCCAGGTGGTCGACCACACCAAACACCTCGGCGGCGAGCGTCGCCAGGCCACCGCAGTTGTCCTCGTAGGGAATGGTGGCGGCCAAAAAGAAACGCCGCCCGCTGCTGGGATCCTCCACGTAGGCGTGATCGACACACTCCGCACCCGGCATCCACCCGCCCTTGTGCCAGACGGCCACATCATTCCCCAAAACCTGCGCCGCGCCGACCTCGAGGAAGCTGGGGTAGGCGACATTCAGGCTGTCCTGCAGGCCCTCTAGATCCGCAGCGGAGAGTTCAAAACGTTCATCCTCCGGAATCTCGCCGGCGAGCATCACACGACGCAACCCATCGACAAGATCAAAGAGATCGGTGTCGTTTCTGTCTTCAAAGGCCGGTACCGTCGTCTCGGTCGTCGAGTCCACGGTTGTGCTCCCCGCCACCTCGAGAACGCGGTACTCGGCGCTGGGCGGAGAGCCCACGGTGACCATCTCACTGAGCACATAGCCGGGGGGATGCTCCAGATCGAGCAGCGTCATTGAGTAGCGGAATTCGAACGAGTCGAAGCCGTAGCCGGGCAGGAACACGTCGTTGAGGTAGCCGAGGCCGGCCATCTGGACCATACGGTCGTAGGACTCGTTTGAACTCACCGTTATCGCGCTCTCGTAGAGCGAAGACACGGTTGCGGCGAATCCGTCGTCGAACTGCACTCGGGCGGCTCCGGAGAACCCAAGATCGCCGAGATACTCGAGGGCGCCAACCGAGGTGAGCAGCTTCACCGTCGACGCCGGGTAGAACTCTGTGGAGAAAGCGCCCTGCCCGGCTTCGTAGAGCAGGTAAGCCGGCTGGCCGAAGCCGGGAACGATCTCGACCAGGTATACCTCACTGCCGAAGGGCAGCTGGTAGCCGGTAACGGCAAAGGCCGCTTCGAGCGACCGGCTGTCCATGGCCAGAGAGCCCAGCTCGCGCCAAGAGCCTGCGTCGTAGATGGGCAGGGCAATCGCCACATCGGCCGTGGTTGAGGTCGCGGCAACCGTCGAAGAGGCTGCCGGAGCCAAGGTCGTCGAGGCCGGCTGGTCCGCCACCCCCCCGTCGCAGGCACCGGTGACCAGCAGCAGCCCCAGTAGGCAAAGGAGTCTGAAGTTGATACGCGCCATCTTCATCAAGGCGATTCCCGTCTGTATTGTGCCGGCACCCTACGTCGCCAAGAATCGTGTTGTGGCACGGTAGGACGGCCACACGCGCTGCACAAGAGCGCGCCCGGGCGAGCGCCGGCTCATACCCCGTCCCACGACTCGGCCTCGTAGACACGATCCGTCATCAGCCCACGGCGCGGATCGAGTGGTCCGTGGGCGTTGCAGAAGTTGACCGGGACGTCGTAGCCCTCGCGCGGAGGCCAGCCCTGGTACACGCCGAAGTGCAGGTGCGGCCGCCCGGTGAGGCCTGAGTTGCCGCTGGCGGCGATGAGCTGCCCCGCCTCCACCTCTTCGCCCACCGCGACAACAACACTGCCGCGCCGGAGGTGCGCGTAGAAAGCCACCGTCCCGTCCTCGTGCTGGATGAACACATAGTTGTGATCGCCCTCGCCCTGGCCATCATCCGGTGAGCTGTCCTTGGTTTCGAGCACCACACCGCCCCTGGCTGCCAGCACATCAACGCCGATGGCCATGTTGAAGTCGTAAGCGAGCTGATTGGCATGGCCACCACCCGAGATGCAGTAGCTCTGGGTGACCAGATGCCGGTCGCCCACGTTGAAGGGCAGGATGTAGGGCGATTCCGCCGGATCCCCAAACACCGCACGCTCCAGACACTCCGAGGACGGGTCGACACCCGGCGGAACATAGAGGTCAACGGTCGCAGCGACGGGTCCGGTGGCCGGCGGCACGCCGGCGAGATCGACAGTGGTGGATACAGGATTGGTGGTTGGCGGCACATCGGCGAGATCGGCTGTCGTGGCCGCGGAACCGGCGCCTCCGCAGGCCGCCACAACCACCACCGCTGCCACAACCCCGCAGATGCCGGCTCGTTGACCAATCACCGCCTTCGATGATACGGGCCACCTCCTCCCGACCCGGCGCTTGCCGTGCCTCTCCACCCGCATGCCGCAGCGCGCAAGCACGCCACTACCCTGCGGCCATGGAACGGAAACCCACGGCGACGCTGCTGCTGTCATGCCAGGACCGCAAGGGACTCGTCGCCGGCGTCAGTGACTTTCTCTTCCGCCACAACGCCAACATCATCCACGCCGACCAGCACACCGACCAGGAAGAAGGCATCTTCCTGCAACGGGTCGAATTCGAGTTGGGCGGCATGGACCTGGATCCTGAGCAGATCGGACCGACGTTTACCCCTCTCGCCGCGGAGTTCGGCATGCAGTGGCAGCTCCGCTTCTCCTCGGAGCGATGCCGGGCCGCCATCCTGGTCTCCCGCGAACCTCATTGCCTCATCGATCTGCTGGCCCGCTGGACCATGGGCGAGTTGCATATGGATGTCGCCTCGGTCATCAGCAATCACCCTGATCATGCCGACATGGCTCGGCATTTCGGCGTCGACTATCACCACCTCCCGGTCTCCGCCGAGACCAAACCCGATCAGGAGATGCAGCTTCTGGACCTTCTAGATGATCGCAAGACGGACCTCGTCATCCTGGCCCGCTACATGCAGGTCCTCACCGAACAAGTGGTGAATCGTTTCCCCAACAAGATCATCAACATCCACCACTCTTTCCTTCCTGCGTTTGCCGGGGCCCGCCCGTACCACCAGGCCCACGAGCGGGGCGTGAAGGTGATCGGCGCCACCGCCCACTACGTCAGCATCGATCTCGATGCCGGCCCCATCATCGACCAGGATGTGGTGCGGGTAAGCCACCGCGACACCGTCACAGATCTGGCCCAGAAAGGGCGAGATCTCGAGAAGATCGTGCTGGCTCGGGCGATCCGCCTGCACCTCGACCACCGGATCCTCGTCTACCGCAACAAAACCGTCGTATTCGACTAGCCCCCACAGGGCGACGAGTACACTCGAACAGCGATCTCAGAGGGAGTGGATCAAGTCATGGCCAAGAAGAAGTGGCTGGGCCTCGCCGCAGTGCTTGCGGCTTTTGTCGCCTTTTTCAGGAAGTCGAAAAAGACCGAAACTGGGGAAGCCGAAACGGCCGGCGAGAGCTAACGGCAGCAAATCAACACGTCCATTGCTCGATGGCGCCGGACCGCGGCGCCATCGGCCTTTCTGAGAACGCTCTTGGTGCTCCAGAAGATCGACCGGCGCGGCCAGAAGTGGAATCGAAAGCCCCGCCGCTTCGAGGCGGCGGCAGGATCAGCTTGCAGGAAATACACTCCTGCCGGAACGAGAAGACAGCCACCAGAACGACACGACCGCTGCTACCAAGAAGCGAGGCATCGTGATTGACCAGCCACCAGCGCCACCCGCACCCGAAGCCCCGAAGCCGGCGCCTCCCTGGTATCGCCATCCGCTCACCCTCCTCGCTGCCGGCCTTGTCCTCGGCGGCCTCATCGGAGTGATCATCATCATCACCGCCACCGGCGACGACACGCCTGCCACCACAGCGGCGGTGACCACCACCATTGAAAATATCACCACCACGGCTCCGCCGCCCGGTGCAGAGCAGTGGATAGGTGTCGAGTTCGCCGGAGACCTGCCCGCTGGCCTCCATGAGCGTGTTGCGATGTGCCTCGGAGACCCCCTATGCGCCTATGCCCTTCGCATCGTGGGAACCGAGGAGACCATTCCTGCGCCTGATCCAAACACCCCACTCGAGATCATGGTGTGGCTCACCAAGAACGCGGGGTCACAGGGCGGAGACACTCTATGGCGGGTGGTCGATGCCGAGGAATACACGTTCTCCGAGCCCGGCATCGCCCTCAGCGTGATGGACTGCTATGAAGGCGACCTGGGCGGCCAGCCGGCCTTCGGCATCATGGAGCACCCGGTGTACATGGAGATCTACGGCATCATCGCCGCCGATCTCACCACCGAGACGCTCCACCTTGGGCCCGGCACCGGCTACGAGTGCAGTGGGGGCGAATAGGCGGCGCCGATGTTCACCTGCTGCTGGGCAAATGCAGTGATCCCCGAGCATCGGGGCGGCCCCAGGTACGTACACTCACCCACCATGAAATCGAGCCTGCGACTCTTCGGTGTTCTCACACTCGTGGTACTCGTGGTCGCCGCCTGCGGAGGTGTCGAGGCCGAGCCCTCAGATGTAACGGAGACCTCGGCGGGTCCGGCGACCACAACGGACGCCGATGTGCTCGCCGAGGGTCTCATGTTGCTGCCGCCGGTGGGTGGCCCCTGGCAGATGCAGCCCGATGATGGTGTCCCGGTCCACCTGCTTCAGCCGGTGTGCGGCGCGGCTATTCCCGGCAACGTCCCCCTCTCCGGGGCACATGCCGGGCGTATGTACTTCAGCGGTCCCTCAGATCCCCTGACCGCCGAATCCTTCCCCATCGCCCGGCACTCGCGCGACCGGTTCGCCGACGGCGCCCAGGCGGCCGCCTTCATCGACATCCATCGCCAGGCGCTCACCACCTGCGACAGCTGGACCTACGAGGACGACGAGGTGGCGATCAACTACACGGTGGCAACGATCGATATCGACCTCCCCGGCAACGGCGTCGCCTTCGAGGTGACGGAGCAGCGCGAGACGGAACGTCTGGTCAATCTCACCGCGATGTTTCGGCAGAACGACGTCGTCTCGGTCATCTACTACGTGGCTCTCGACGAAGCCGACCCAACAATGCTCGAGGAGCTGATCGCCGAGGCGGAGGCGCTCCTAGAGGTGCACGTCGAGCAAGGCATGCTCGATCTCGAGGAGTGGCCCACCATGCTGATCCCGGTCGAGGAGATCAACGAGGGCGGCCTCTGGGTGACCAACCTGGAGTCGTCGGCTGCCAACGATTCCTAACTCGCGCCCGTCCTGCCTACCTTCCCCCAACCGGGATCAGGGCCAAAGGTGTCAAGGTCGCTCGATCCCGGGCGATACTGGACCCGGAACGGATGCGGCCGGGTATGTGCCGGCCGCCGGTCCCGAACACGCTGAGCCGCCCGGAGGTCCTTCTCGTGCATCGACCGTCTGTCGTCGGAATCGTCCTCGCAGTCGTCCTGGCTGCGTGCAGCAACTCCGACGAAGGCGCCGAAACAACCCCGGCCCCGGCGACTACCACCGAAGCCCCGGCCACGACTGAGGCGCCTACCACCTCGGAGGCCCCGACCACAACAACGCTGCCTCCCGTGATCGGTGCGGCCTCCGTCGGCCAACTGACCCTGGCGTACGAGCTGGCCCCAAGCAGCTTCCGGGTCAACGACGTGGAGTTCTCCCCCGACGGCACCATGCTCGCCGCCTCCAACTCCACCAACGTGGATGTGTTCGACCCGGCTACCGGCGACACCCTCGTCACCCTTGGGCCCAATCCGGGCAACACCATGGAGCTGGCCTGGTCGCCCGATGGCTCGCTCCTGGCGGTGATAATTCAAGGGGCGAATCAAGCCGTGTTGTGGGATGTGGCAGCCGGTCAACAACTCTTCACCGTGGGCCACATTGGGGTGTTCGGCACCCTTGAGCTTGGGAGTTGGAGCGAAGACGGAAGCACTTTCGCCACCGTCGGCGGGACCTCGGTCAGGTTCTGGAACGCCGCCACCGGCGAGATCGCCGAAGAAGTCGGCACGGCCTCGGAATACTCCATGACGATGGCCTGGTCCACCGACGCTTCACAGCTCGCCGTCGGTGGAAACACCGTTGAGGTGTTCAGTGCCGGCGAGTGGGACAGCAGTGTGGAGCTGACCAACCCCTTTGTCTCGGACCCGGCCTGGTCGCCCGACGGCACCAGGCTCGCTTGCCTGGAGGGGCCGTTTTTCCTCACCTACGTGCTGTACGACGCGCAGACGCTCGAGATCGTCCGCACCCTGGGGTGCCCCGGCTTCTCTGAAAACTGGGACGCACCGTGCGAAGTCGGTCCCAACGAACGCATCCTCGGTCCCGTCTGGTCACCCGACGGCACCCTTCTGCTCGGCTACTCCTGGGATGAATCGCTGGTGTTCGTATGGGACCCGGAGAGCGGTGATCTGCTCACCACCATCGAACTCGTTGAGGGCGAGATGTACTGGGCCGCCGATGGCGCCACCCTCATCCTGACCTCCTTTGGTGGAAGGCCGATCACCTTCTGGGATCCTGCAGCCGGAGAACTAGTCGGCGCACTCGAAGCGGGCGCCGACACGATCATCGACCTCGCCATCTCCCCGGACGGCACCATGCTGGCGTCCGGTGGCTTCGGCGGGTTGGTACGCATCTGGAGCCTCGACGGGTGAAGCGGACTGCAGCGCCTGATCAGGGTTGACGGGTAGCGCGGGGTACCGGGCGAAGAGGCCCCGCGCTACCCGTCCGCAATCCCTTTGTACTCTCGCCAGTGCCGGCGCAAGGCCGGTGCCGGATCCCGGTAGTACTCCTCACCGTCGACGCCTGCAAGGGTGCGCCACGTCGGCATTGTCTGGGAACGGGTGGCGGCAAACGCCCTCACCACCTCAGCGTGTGGCTTGAGGCTGCCATCGCCGCGCACCAGCCCGAACGACCTCTCGTGGACGTACTCGTCACAAGGCGGCCGGTCCCAGATGGCCTCCTCATAGTCGGCAAAACACCACAGGAACGCTCCCCGCGCGCCAACCTCGACAAGGCGCGGCAGCACTGCCTCCACATAGGCGGCCAGATCCTCCTCGGTGGCCAGGTAACGGTGATGAGGCCGGCCGTTGAACTCCCAGTCCCTCCATCCGGCAGTGCCGCCCGGGGCGACGGTCGGAGCGCCGGTCTCTTCCAGCAGAACCGGACACCCGGCCAGCGAGGCGGTAAGCGCCACCAGAAACGGTGCCCAATCGGGGTCGAGCGGCTCCTCGACATATGGGGAGTAAGCCGGGAAAGCGTGCATGACGGTCACGTCGGTCACCGGCGCCAGCCGGTGCACCTGCAGTCCGTTGTCCTCCAATAGCGACGCGTGATGCAGGCCAACGGTCACCGGCCGGTCGTCGTGCTGGTGAATCGTCTCCCGCAACATCGACACCCACTCCACCCCGGCGTCGGCACTGGCCGACCAGGACACGAGGTCGGGCTCGTTGCCCAGGTTCCACATGTGCACACCCTGGTGGCCCGACAGCCTCTGTGCCACCGTGGCCGCCTGCAGCTTTGCCGCCGACCGGGCCACCGGGTCGGAAAACTGACTGCGGTACCCGCCCACGACTCGCTGGCCCTTGGTGATCAGGATCTTCACACTGCCGGGCAGCACCTCGCCGCCCCGCAGCCACTCCGGCACCCAATTGGGGCCACTCATATGCCCGGTGAAGAAAGTCGGCACCAAGCCGAGCCCACGCTCGGCGGCCAGGTCGGCAACCGTGACCAGATGATCCACCGCCTGTGGGTCCACCTGATCCGGCTCGGGCTGGAAGTCCTCCCAGACCAGAAACATCCGTACCCGGTCTATCCCGGCCCAGGCGATCACATCGAAGTCGTCGGCGACGACGCCGGCATCGAACTCCTTCCACCAGGCCATGGCGGTCTGGCGGGGCCAGTAGTTGATGCCGAGGATGAAGGCGTCGCTCACAGCAGGAGACTACCCAGCCGGGCCAGAGGTCCTTCGGCCAGAGCCCACGGTTCAGCCTTGCGGCGGACTATGCAGGTGCCGGGTAGAACCTCGACCGCGCCCATAGCGCCACATATACCAAGCCGACAAGCACCGGAACCTCGACAAGGGGCCCGACAACACCGGCGAGGGCCTGACCCGAGGTGACCCCGAAGACGCCGATGGCAACCGCGATGGCGAGCTCGAAGTTGTTGGAGGCGGCGGTGAACGCCAGCGTGGCGTTGCGCGGGTAGCCGATCCCCAGCCGCAGCCCAAGGGCAAACGACACCGCCCACATCAGCCCGAAGTAGGCGAGCAGCGGCAAGGCAATACGGACCACGTCAAGTGGTTTGGAGATGATCGTCTCGCCCTGAAGAGCAAAAAGCACAACAACGGTGAACAGCAGCCCCCAGAGGGCCCAAGGGCCGATGCGAGGAAGGAAACGCTCCTCGTACCAGCGAACCCCCCGAGTCCGTTCTCCCCACTCCCGGGTCAGGTAGCCGGCGACGAGCGGCAGGCCCAGGAAGATGAGCACGATTCGAGCGATCTCCCAAAGGGAGACGTTCAGAACGTCGGTGCTCAGTCCCAGCCAGCCCGGAAGCACTTGAAGGTAGAAGTAGCCGAGTAGGGAGTAGGCGACGATCTGGAACAGCGAATTGAGGGCAACCAGGACCACAGCCGCCTCCCGATCGCCGCAGGCGAGGTCGTTCCAGATGAGCACCATGGCGATGCAACGGGCAAGGCCCACGATGATGAGCCCGCTGCGGTACTCGGGTAGGTCGGGCAGAAGAGCCCAGGCGAGGGTGAACATAAGGGCCGGCCCAATGACCCAGTTCAGAACAAGCGACGTGACCAACAACGTACGGTCGGCGGCCACCCGGCCGACGCGGGAGTACCGCACCTTGGCCAGGACCGGGTACATCATTGCCAACAGACCCAGCGCGATCGGGAGCGACACCGACCCGACCTTGATCGTATCCAGAGCATCATTGAGGTCTGGAACGAACCGACCGAGCCCCAACCCAATGCCCATGGCGAGCAGGATCCACATCGGCAAAAACCGGTCCAGCAGCGACAAGCGGCGGAGCACGGCACTCTCCCCCGAGGACTGACCTGGCCTGAAACTCTCGGTGCTCACTCGCCCCCCGGCACTGCCCGGCAAACCGCGCGGAGTCCCGACTCGCACAAGCCGTAGTCAATCCAACGGCCCCGCCGAGTGGCCTCAACAAGGCCAGCCTGCCGCAGCACTTTCAGGTGATAGGACAGGAGATTGGGAGCGACATCAATCCTCTCCTGCAATTCGCACACACAGCGCAGACCCTCCTCGAGCACCCGGAGGATACGAAGCCGGATCGGGTCGCCGAGCGCCGAAAAGCCGGCAACCGTGGATTCAAGCGATCTTGTTTCAAGATCTGTTGAATTAGGCATTCCCCGATTGTGCAGGATCGCGGGATGCAGCGCAAGCCCGGCGCCTGCAACGCCGGAGCCTCGGCGGGGTTCTGCAGACGGTGCCGCAGTCAAGCTTTGCCGCCGGCTGCCGCGTTTGGTACCCGAGCGAGAGCCCCGGGCTGGGACTCACTCCCCGCAGCCGACGCCGCCCTTGACCGTCAGCACCACATCGCCGGCACCGGTGCCGGACAAGTGGCCCGACAGGCCCTCGGCCCCGGGGCCCGCGACGTGATAGTCGAACACGTCGATCAGGAACGGATTCGGCTCGAAAGTGACCGCCGGATACAGGGCCTGCAGCTCCGATACCTTGGTGCCTACGGTCAATTCGGGCGGCGTCACCGGAACTGGGGTGGCTCCGTTGTACGCGTAGCTGAAGAAGTGCTCCGTGCCGGCGGGGGCAAACAGGTCACCCGTGGTGAACAGAAGCTGAAAATCGAACAGCTCGACCCCAAAGTCCACAAACCGGTTCATCGGCCCGGGACACAACGGTTCATCCACCCACCCGGTGTCACGCGTCGCCGGGCCAAACATATCAACCATTACCGCGATCACGCTGTCGGGAGAATCCCCGAACTGGACCACGCCCAAACCATCCATCTCAAAGCGGAATGTCGGCAGAGGCACCGTGGTGGTCGTCGCAGCCACAGTCGTGGTAGTTGCCTCGGCCACGGTTGTGGTGGTCGTGGTCGCCGGCTGGGTTGAGGTCGTGGGAGCTGAAGTCGTCGCCGCTGGTGCCAGCGTGGTGACGGTGGTAATCGAGAATCCATCCCCGCCGCACGCAGCGGCGAGGAGCACAAACACCACACCGACGAGCAGCTTCTTCACCGGGACCTCCTTTGCCCAAAGGAAAACTAGCCGTCGAGGGTGACAACACATCTGCCTCTGCTATCGGCTGGCGGCTGTCTCGTGAGTCGGCGTCGCCCAGCCCGCGCCCCCTGGGACGGCGTAGCACGACCTCACACGCCAACGTCCGGAGAGTCGTCCGACTCTGCAGGCGGGACGTGAGGGCCGGCACAATGGCCGAGTGACCGGCTTGGATCAGCAGCTCGGCGCCATCGAACAGTCGTTGCGGCACGGCTCCTATCGGCCCGGACCCTGGAGCCGGTTCGTAGACGAAGCTATGCGGCGCCCCATCACCGAACGCAGATCGGTTGCCGACCATGCCACTCGGGCCAGCGAACTACTCCATCGGCGCCATCGCCGCCCAGAGATCCGAATGAGTCTCGGCGCCCTACTTGGGGTCCTTGTGGCCGGTGGCGGGTTCGCTCTGGTCGAGGCGGGCCGGAACTCCGGTGGAGCCGTTTTTCTCACCGGGACCGTAATGCTCATCGTCGCCCTGCAGCCCTTGATGAAGACGAGCGTGGGCCTCCTGCTCGGGCTCCGCTTCAGCGGCGTCTACCTCCGGGGCATTGAGCCACGAGTCAAGCTGCGCTACGGGACCTATCTGGCCGCGTCCCGCCCATCACGCGTCGTGTTTCACCTCGCGGGAACCGTCGGCTCGCCGGCCGGCGCAGCCTGGGCCTGGTACCGGGCGACCGGAAACGCCTCAGGGACCGGTGCCATCGTTGCCCTCTTTTGGGCCTTGCTGGCTGTTCAGTTGTTGACTTTCGTGCTCGGCGTGACCGGCCACGGCCGGCGCCAGGCCCGCATCTCGAGCGGCGGGATGGCCGGCAAGGAGATACGAGCCGCTCTGCGCCGCAGCACCTAGCTCCGCTCAGGGCGGGCAAACTCGGTATGGTCTCCTGCGTGAACCGAAGCTTAGGAGTTGTCGTGCGTCGTGTCGCGGTGAGCCTCATCATCATCCTTGGATTCGTTGCCTGTGCGGAGGACGCCGGGCCTGATCCCGACACGCTGCCCACCGACCTCCAAATCGACTACCACTGGAACAATGGAGTGAGCCGAGTCTCGCCGGACTACCTCTACTACCACATCTCGCTTCCGGCAACCGGATCGGCGACGATCTCCTACACGCTCGGCCACCCGAGCAGCAGTGAGCAGGAGGAGTGGGCCGAGACGTTTGAGGTCAGCGACGACGATCTCCGTGGCCTGTATGCCCTGATGCAGCAGGTGGGTCTGTTCACCCGGACTTGGCAGCCGGCAGATCCCGTTCCGGGCGCTTCCGGTGGTCCCTCGGTCCGGGTCGTCGCCGAGGGAAAGACATACAACGTGCCCAGCGAGCTTGCCGACATGAGCGACGCAGTGGCGATCGCCAACGTCTACGGCAAGATCGAGCAGATGGTGCCCGAAACGGTCAGGGACACCATGGAGGCGCGTCAGGCGCAGTACCTGGAGGAGCACGACTCCTAGACGGCCTCACTCTCTGCACCCATCGCCAAGCCCGAAGGACCGAGAGGAGGAGCCAGGAGGATCTACTTTGCTGCTGGAGAAACCGCGCTCGCCTCAGTCAGCGCTGGAACCACACATCCGCAGACCCGGCGTCCGGTCCGAGAACTCTGCTGCCGGCTAGCTCCCTATCGCGTCCACAAACGCGTGAATGAGGCTGTTGCGGGCCTCCGCCGAGGAAGCCGTCACTTGAAAGACCCAGGCGCCCTCAGGCTCACCCCACACCGCGAGGTAGTCCGTTTCGACCACGCCGGGCCCGGTCTCGGCGGTTCCACCGGCAGCCACCCAAACCAGCGGCCCGCTCGGATCGAGTGAACTGCCTTCAAGCTCACCCATTTCGGATGCAATGGCGCTCAAGAACTCCAGCGGAGTGATCGCCTCTCGTCCTCCAGCCGCGGCCGCCTGTTCCACAGAGAACGCATCGAGCACCAAACCCTGCTCCTCTTCAGCCCCGTAGTGAACTGCCGGTCCTCCCCTACCCTGCGACATGTCGGCTCGGGGAAGGCCGGCGATCTCACAGGGCAGAGCAGCAAAGAGCGCCTCGATGTCTTCCTGCGTGTCGGGCATGTCGACCTCGGTGAGACCCCAAGGTGGAACGTCGCTCTGTGAAACGGCCGCACCGTCATCGTCACCGCACGCACTGATCACCAACAGGAACACGAACAAGATGGCCAGACGCCGCATATGTCCGCCTCTGGGCTCCGAGGCTCGGAGCGAGTGTCCTGGAGACACCTCCAGCACACAGACATTCTGAACGTGGGCCTTGCAGGCGACGATGGGGGATGATCCGGATTCAGCCCAGGAGACTGCTTCTGCGGCGCCGCCATCTGGGCCTGCAGCACCGCCTGGAGTGCAGAGAGTGTCGGGCCCATCACTATGGTGACGTCGGAAATATGCAGGGAGAAACATGAAACGTCCGGCATTCTTGCTGGCGATGGCCCTTGTCTCCGCCTGCGGTGGAGAGACGGCGACCACCACTTCAACGGTCGCCACAACCCCAGAGACAACGACCACCACATAGTTTCCTTTCCCCGAGATCGATGTGGGTACGATCCCGGCGATGCCGGCCGCCGTTTTCTCCGAGGAATACGGCGGTCCTTTGCTCATCGAAACGGCGTGCGTCAACACTGATTTGACCTCAGGTGTTGCCGATCCCGGGGAGATCCGGGAATCGCTGGCGGGGACCCTTGGTTTCATCGGCATCGAGGTCGTGGATTCCGGGTGCGACCTGACACTCGACATCGATCTTGATGGCCACCGTCAGTCGGCGCAGTACGAGGTGGTGGGCCTGTGTTACGGCGGCGCCGTGTTGGAGGGCCAAATCGTTGCCTCAGCGGCAGGAGAGACGTCGGTATGGGATGTTGATGTCGATCAGGAGCCGCCGAACCAAATTCTCGAATGTGAAGGCGACGCCGCACCGCCCGGCGGGCCGATCCATCCGGATTACTGGCAACAGCAGCTGGCCGATCCGCTGATGGCCTTGTTCGGGCCTCTGGGCCAGGTGGCCTTTGCCGCAGTTGAGACGGGGCAGATCGACCTCAACGGAGAACTGCCCGACACCGTGATCTACGAGATTCTCACTGCCGCCCTCCACAGCGACGATCCCGACAATCGCTGCAGGGCCGCAGCGGTCGTGAATGCCCTGGTTGGAGACGTCCAGGATATTGAGTACGCGGCGGGCAGCGACAGTCACTGGCCCCAAGACCCCCAGTTGTTGGCGCTGGCGCCACATCTCATCGATACCTACATAGAACTCACCGAGATCGACTATCCCGACCCCAAGCCACACGGCTGGAGTTGCGAAAACTTCCTGGTGGATGCTCTCGAAAAGATGACCGGGGCCTACCCCGGCCATACGGCGAGGATCTGGGCCGAATGGTGGCTTGACAGAGGCGAACAGTGGCTGGAGGAGCACGGCGGATAACGCCACCCTGCGCCAGAGACACTGAATCTCGTCCCTCCCCCTCGGCCTTGCACGTCTACCCTCGACATCAATGTGACCTAGGTTCTGTTCCTGGCCAGATTCCCTGATTCCTCAGACCCGCCCGCGGTGCCTCTCGGCTCTCGGGTGGCGCTACGGTGGCGAGCCTGATGCCAACCGTCACCCTCAGAAATGCGCATCCCGAGGATGCCGCAACGCTGGCGGCGATCTCACGGCGCGCCTTCGACAGCGACATAGACGTGGGCGCGCCGCGCCCTGGTGGTCCCCCCGGCTACAACGACCCGCGCTGGCAAGAGAGCATGATGGCCGCGGGCGACTACCTCGTCCTCCTTGTGGATGGAGCCCTGGTGGGTGGTGCCATCGTCCTCAAGACGGGACCCGACGAATACGAGCTAGGGCGCATCTTTGTTGATCCGGCCCGGCACCGTCGTGGAATCGGCCGGCGTGCCATCACCCTGCTCTGGGAGGAGTACCCGCACGCCCGGCACTGGACGGTGGACACGCCCGTATGGAACCAGCGCACCCGCCAGTTCTACGAGGCGCTCGGTTTTGCAGAGATCGGGAGGCGCACCGACACCGGCGGACCCGAGCTGGTCGTTTTTGAGAAGCGGTGCCGCCAAGCGCTCTGACTCGCTGAACCCGATGAGGCGTGGGAAACACCACGCTCCCCTGGGCTCCTACTCATCAAGCACCACCCGTTCGAGGGGTTCCGGGAGATTCGCAGACCCGACTCCGAGGCTCCGGCGCAGACCCGCGGCTTGCCGCGTCGGGCCGCGGCAGGCTCGAAGTGATGGTTTGATAGTCCAAAGATCCACTTCGGGAGGCTTCATGCAGATCAGAACCTGGGCGGTTCGCACCGGGCACCGGCTCTGGCACAGACACCCAGCCGTACGAACCGGCGAAGAGCTAACACGCGGGGAACGAGCCGCCGACCGTCTTCGCAACGGCATGGGCTCGTGGGCATTTGTGGTCACATCATTGGTTTTTCTGACTGGATGGATGATCGGGAATCGCGGCACGGGGTTCGACCCATATCCGTTCATACTCCTGAACCTCATCCTCTCGTGCGTGGCCGCTCTCCAGGGAGCGATCCTGCTCATCTCAGCACGTCGCGCCGATCAGATCACGGCTGAACTGGCGATTCACGACTTCGACACCAACACCGAGGCGCTGCAACTCATCAAAGAGATCCACACCGCCACCGCGCGACCCGCCAATCAGGCCGCCACAAAGGACTGAGTGGAGTCTTCAAGGTCGGGGCTTCCCGGAAGCTCACGACGCCTCCCCGCCTTGAACCCGCGAGCAGGCGACTCACTCCCGCCGCCGGATGACGCCGTACTCCCCCGGGGCCAGCGTCACTCAATCTCATCAGCGGAAATTCCCGCTGGCGCGAGCCGGGGGAGATGCCCGAAGGGCAGAGGGAAGAGGGGGGAGTTCCGAAGCCCGAAGGCTGACGGGACGGGGGTGCTTGTCTCAATGTGGAGAACGTACCCCCTTTCGTCCGTCTCGCTCCGCTCGGCGTCACCTACCCCTCAAGACCTTCGGCCGGTCTGGTGATCGCCTTCCGTGATGGGGTTCGCAGCGTGCGCGCGGGAGTGTTTGTCACCCGGTTCCTCTGCCTCAGTATCAGCAAGCTCCAACTCAAGTTTCGGTGGAGGTGCCGGTCCGAAACTGAGTCTCGTAGAGACCGGCGTAGAGGCCGCCCTGTGCCAGTAGGAGCGCATGAGCGCCTTCCTCGACAATGCGCCCGCCGTCGAGCACCAAGATCCGGTCGGCGGCCAGCACCGTGGAGAGGCGGTGAGCGATGACGAGC
>Ga0307421_1000070_pt1 | contig 56942 bp, 44 predicted proteins | sample SalMarWE160270MG_FD_202163 | JGI IMG/M metagenome (GOLD analysis project Ga0307421, IMG submission 202163) | Salt marsh sediment microbial communities from the Plum Island Ecosystem LTER, Massachusetts, United States - WE1602-70 | ecosystem: Environmental > Aquatic > Marine > Intertidal zone >... | reverse complement strand
CATCTGAAGATGAGATATTCTTTTTTGACTCCCGATTGAAGCAGTTGTTCAAATCTGACCTTTCCAATCGGAAAGTCATCCCCATAGGAAGATACGGGGAAGGACCCGGTGAATACACCGGCATCATGGGACTGTTGCTGGAAAATGATCACCTTTATTTCTTGGATGTTCATCGTAAAATTGTTTGTTTGGATACAGAAGGCCATCTGATATGGGAGGGAAAATTTACCCCCAACTTCACAAGAATAATTGGCAAAAAAGGAGAGGCCTTTTATTTCACCGAGACAAAACCAGATGAAGATGGCCATTTTATGATGGGATTAAATGAATGGACGAGAGCCCAAGGACCCCGTATGTTATGTGAAAAACCGATTGTAACCGTTCAGGGCAATGCCATGGTTTACGGAAAAATTGTCAAAGGAGGGGGATTCCTTTTTCTGGCTAATCCGGCATTTGCTTATATCGGCAATGTTTTTGCTGTTTCAGCCTCGAATAAGTATGAGTTTGATATCCTGGATCTTGATGGAAATAGAACAGATACCTATACATTTAAGGCTCCTGATCCGGATACGACAGAGATGATGAAAAAATTTAATATCAAGAATTATGCGATCGCCAAGATTTTGTCTTTGAACGAAGAGCTTCTCATTGTGTCCAATTACCATCGGGAAGGCAAGCCCCGTATTGATCGATTCTCTTTATCAGGAGATCTTCTCTCCTCACATGTCCTTCCTTTGGATTTTAATCCTCCCTATAAAGACGTCGTTATACAAAGTGGCTATCTTGTTTATATGGACAGAGATTATCCCGGTTTTAAGGTATTTCAATTGAGTCATCAAGCCTTAGATTAAAAATAACTTCCAAGATATCATCAATGAACTGCAAAGGACACTCGGTCCCGGCATTCCCCCGCGATTTCTATTTCCAGCAGATATTCCCCTGGTTTCAGCTGGAATAGGGGGAAACAGGGGTAGGAGAGAATACGGTAAATCCGGTTATTAAGGTGGTATGTGATTTTCTCTCCGCTTGCTGCACCCATGACCTTGAAACGAATCTGCTGACTTTCCAGAGGAAGAGCTCTAGATATATAATAGCGATCCCCCTGCTGAGGGGATACAATCTCAACTTCCTGGCTGCCCCCAAGATGCGTTTGTTTGGTCAGCTGATTCTTTTGCCACCATTCGCGGTAGAGTTCAGGATAGACCGTTTTTATTCCTGTTTCGGTCTTTACATGATAGGAGCAGGGACCTTCAGGCAGGTTCTTTTCTTCAAAATACTCCTCCACCCGGTCCCGGCAGTATGGACCAGCTAATTCTCCGGAGAGAGCACAAACCTCCCGCCGGACAATACCAGGAGGTATCGGCAACCCTCCCTGCTCCCAATTTTTCTGAAGGATCAGAAATATATCCCGGACTATGGTGGCACTGTTTCCTGTTTCCACCACCTGCTGTGAAATGTTCTTGCCGCTTGGATTCCCCAGCCATACTCCCACTGTATATTTGGAATTGACAGCCACTGCCCATTTATCCCTGAATCCCTTTGAGGTACCGGTTTTTATCGCCAGGGGAAAAGGCAGGTTCATGGAGGAGAAAAATCCGAAGCTGCCGGCCCGGGCAGCAGGATCTGATAAAATGTCAAATAGCAGAAAAGCACACTGGGGGGAAAATATCTGACGCTTGTCGCTTGCCGGCCACTCTTTTAACAGACGCGGCTGATAAAGAACTCCTTTGTTTGCCAGACAGGAATAAGCTGTTACCAGGTCCAGCAGTCTCACTTCTCCCGATCCCAAGGCAATGGCTTCTCCGTAAAATCCCGCGGGCTTATCAAGATACGAGAAACCGGCCAACTGGAGTTTTTCCAGGATCCGGTCGGGTGTCAGTTTTATCGCCAGGTAAAAGGCTGGAATGTTGTAGGAACAGGCCAGGGAGGTTCTCAACCTCAAGGGGCCGTGTTCCATGCCATCATGATTCCGGGGAAAAAATCCGCCCCGGGCCGGGAACTGGATATCCGGGAGAATGGACGATGGAGTATATCCTGCTTCTAAAGCCACTCCGTAAACAAAAGGCTTCAGGGTGGACCCGGGTTGTCGAAGTGCTATAGCATAATCAACATATCCGTTGTTCTCAGCATTAAAATAATCAGGAGAACCCAGGTAGGCCAACAACTCATGTGATCGGTTATCAATCACCACTGCTGCAGCAGACTGAACATGATACGATCGGAGCCTTTGCAGATGTTCCCGGACAATTCCCCGGACCTTCAGCTGGAGATGCCTGTCCAGTGTGGTATATATTTTCTTGTGATCAGAAAGGTCGTTCCCATGACGGTGCTTGATCAACTCAATGAAATGAGGGGCCACAAATAGGGAGTCCCTGATATTAAAATGAACCTCTTCACTGGCCACCCGCCGGTATTCATGGGATGATACAAATCCCTGGCGGTATAATTCATCCAGGATCCAGTCTCTTCTTGCCTTTAACTGATCTTTGTTTTTGATAGGATTGTAGGTAGTGGGAGCCTTTGGAATAACAGCCAGTTCAATAGCCTGGCTGAGAGATAGCTGCGCAGGGGCCTTGCCAAAATAAAATTCTGATGCCGGCCCAATGCCGTATATCATGTTCCCAAAGGGCAGACGATTGATATACTCTTCCAGAATCCTTGATTTGGGAAGGTGCAGTTCCAGTTTCAAGGCGAATATAATTTCCTCCAGCTTCCGGAAAATGGTTCTCTTTTGATTGGCATTTAACAGCAGTTTTGCCAGCTGCATGGTGATGGTTGATCCTCCCGAAACCACCCTTCCCTCCTGAACATTCTGAAAAAGGGCCCGGGTCAGGGAAGACAGGTTTACCCCCTCATGTGAGTAGAATCCCCGGTCTTCCACCAGCACAATTGCCCGAATAAAGTGAGGTGATACCTGGCTAAGGCCGCAGTGAGCGCTGTAACGCTTCTGATTCACCAGATGAAATCCCAGTAGCTCCCCCCGGCGATCCACAAATCGCAAGGATTCTTCCTTATCTGAAAGGCAGGATTGATTGAACCACGCAAGGTACACCACCATCCCTGCTGTTCCCAATGACAACAGGATCAGAAAAATCTTTTTTTTATTTAATCTTAATCCTTTGATCTGCACTTCTTCCAAAAACCTCCGGGTTGTACATCTGTAAGACCATAGTTGCAGGCAGCTGGTATTCTCCGCTGTTGGTGGCAATAACCAGATATTTCCAGGTATGGGTGCCCGCCGCAAGAAAGTCAGCAAACAGTTCCACCCGATCAAAATAATACTGGCTGTGATAAAAGTCACCCCAATATCTGAATGCTTCACCTTCTTCCATATTACTGCCGGCCAGATTTGCCTGGGTGAGGAAACGGGGATTGACCACTTTAAATCCCGCCGGCAGTGGGTCGTTGACCACTACAAAACTTCGTTCTTTGTTAGTGGTGATCTTCAGTTCCACCATATAATTTTCTCCGGCTTTAAGCTGGTTTGGGGCTACTGGATGACCTGCCTGGTCAAAGAAAATCTTTCGTATTGCGAATCCCCGGTCTACCGGAGAAAGAATCCCGGCTGGACGGTAGGTCAGCCGGGTATTGTAATACATGATTCCCTTGCCTTCCTTTTGAAGTTTCAACCTGATCTGTTCTCCAGCATCAAAATCCTTCAGGGAAAACGTATCCAGCTGGTAAAATCTCCGGTCGGAGACTTGAACATTTACCATTTCCTTCTTATCCAAAATAATACGGGCTATGTAGTCCGGATCTTCCAGCTCGTATCTTTCAAAGTATTTTTCAAAGGCCCTGAGGATGGCCAGGTGTTCTTGTGTGTTCAAATATTGTTTGTCCCGGAGGGTATCAAAGAGCCAGCGGGCAATTTTTGGAGCCATGGGGAACCGCTGATACACCAGAAGCAGAGTATCGAATATGTGGGCGGTGGTACGCAGAGAAGAGCCATGGACAGTCCACCAGAAAGGATCGGGGCGGTTTTCAAAATGGGTCCGAGTGGGTTCCTCTTTTATATTATTGAGCAGCATCCGGGTCAGCAGGGCCTGCATGGAATCAGGCAGTTCATCTGTTAGGTCAAATATCCTGACAAGGTAGGATGCTCCTTCCAGAGGGAGGCGTTCCCTCATTTCAAACAAATTATTGACCGTGTCCTGCATAATGGTCCCGTCCCGTGCCAGGACATATGCGGCATAGGCCATGTTAAATAGCCTCAAATTCAGACTGTAGGGATACCTGCTTTCAATACTGTTCTGACAAACCTTTGTAAGATATTCTCGTAAAGGATTTAAAAATTCCGAACTTACCTGATATCCCGCCTTCCGGGCATCCAGGAGAAAATCCATGGCAAAAGTGCTTAAAAACCAGCTGCTGTGACGGGTATCCGGATAGTAACCGACTCCCCCGTCAGGATTCTGATAATCCTCAATTCGGTTGATAAATGTTTCAACCCGCTCACGGCGGTCTTCATAGGATTGGGTTATGATGCCCAACTGGGTGAGATAACTTTTTTCCTTCAGCAAGGGAAAGAGCCTGCAGATCTTCTGCTCCAGACATTCGTAGGGGTATTCATCCAGGAATTGAAAACTCTTTTCCACTCCACCGGAAATGGATGGAGACCATGCGATTTTCAGGTTGTCATATTCTCGGATGCTGTCAGTGGGCACTGTGATCAGCTCTTCGGCTTTGCGCCGGGTCACCTCCCCGGATGTGGCCACTGTTTCCGTGAATTGAGGCATCCTCACGGTAATGGACTGTTCATATCCATCGCTATAGGAATCACTGCGGGCGCGAAAGGTGAATCGGGGAATCTTTTTCCCTTCCGGAACCTTGAAATCAAACAAGACCGAATCGGTTTTAAAGGGTGACAGGCGAATCTTCTTCTCAGCCCTTTCACCTGAAATCTGAATGGCTGACACTTCCGCCTGGACGGTGACGTTCATCTCTTCGTCAGTGTTATTGGTGACGGTCACACCGCCCTGGAAGCTATCCCCCGCTCTCAGAAAATCCGGCAGGGCCGGTTTGAGAACCAGTTCCTTTTTTACCAGCAGATCGGTCTTTCCCCTTCCAAAGCGATGTTGGCGGTCCACGGAAACTACCATCACTTTGAAAGTGGTCAGGTTTTCCGGAAGGGTGAAGTGGATCGTTGCCTCTCCCTGTTTATTGGAATAGGCAAAAGCCTGATAGAAGGCACTCTCTTTGAAATCCTTCCGCACCACTACAGAACCAAAAGTCGAAACGCCTACTCCCCCCCCGGGGTCTTCACCTTTTTCTGAAAACTTCCGTCGGCCCAGGACATCCATCAGGGTTGACACTGTGCGCACATCCAGAGATCTCTCCTGATAAAAATACCGGAAAGGATCCGGCAGCTCATAGCCTACCAGGTTCAGTACCCCTTTATCCACCACTGAGATGCATAGTTCCGAACTTATCGGTTCTCCATTATGGTCGGTGACTGTCAAGTCGAGAGTAACCGCATCTCCCGGGTCATAAGAATCTTTATCAGCCGAGATGTCTATGTTTAGTTTCTGAGAATCAGCCTCCACTTTAACACCGGCATATCCGGCGTAAAACTCCGGTTTCCCAATATCATTCCCCGAGTCATCCCACCGGACTCCTGTTCTCTCTTTCAAAAGAATAACATTAAAAAAGATATTTGGCATAAAATCCCTAAGAACCGGTATTTTTACGGTACCGGCATTGCCATTGAGGGTAAAGGTCTTATACCAGAAGACCTTTTCCCGTTCGGCAGTGATCAGGACGGTGGATTTTTTGAAAGGGGATTTTATCAGCAGTTCAACCGTTTCGCCCTCTCGGTATTCCTTTTTGTCTGTCACCAGATCAATTATCCTGCCTTCATCCATGCGCCATGAGACGTATCCCCCACCAGTGACATAGAAATTGGCCGTAGTGGTGATTTGGTTGCCGAAACGGTCTGTGCCGGTCAAGGTGATCTCGTAATATCCAGGTTGGTCAAAAGTGAAATCCCTGGATAACTGGCCGTTCATGATCGTTATTTCTTCTTCAGTTACAGGATGCCGTTCTCGCTCCCAATACCACCGAAGACTGCCCGATGCATCCTCTTTCTGATAAGACTTCCAATCCACCCGCTCGATGAGCATGTTTAATCGGTGTTCCCCTTCCTGTTTCCCATAGGGGTCCACAGTTATGATCTCGACAGATCCCGGTTTTCCACTCTGAAAGAAATAAGAACCGGTTCGGACCCCGATATAATAAGCCCCCCGGTGAACCACCATCGAGGAACCGGAACTGATCCGATTGTTATCCTGGTCCTGGATTTCGCCGTACAAGCTCATCCGAACCGAATTTTTTGTGTCAAAGGAGAATTCTTTCTGCTCAAAATTAAAGATGCCTTTTTCATCAAGAACGAGGCTTTTCTGGACAATAGTCCGGTCAGTGGCGGACTCAGCGGTACCGAAAGTGAATCTGTTCCAACCCGGAGGAGTGAAGTAAATGTTTTTAATCCTCAGGCTGAAATCTCCGTGGGCTTCTTTCATAGGCGTACCAAAAAGATATCTTCCCTTTATGCGGCCAGAAAGGGACTCCCCGGCAATGGCATGAGTCTGGTTAAAAGCGGTCGTCACCTCAAACTTTGCCGGTCTGTATTCCTGGACTGAAAAATTCAGGTTCTGCATAGAGGGTTCATCCTGCCCGGGTTGGGTGATCTTCAGCTGGATCCGGTAAAAACCAGAGGGGCTCTTTCGGGGAAGCTGGAACTGGTGGGCAAAGGTTCCGTACTCTTTAAAGCCGGACAGATCAACTGTGAAGGTCTCGAGTTTATTATTAAAGGAATCGTATACTTCCCCTTCGATTCTCTCGAGCTCAGGTATCTGCAGATCACCACTCACTAAATGGCGGAAAATACCCTTGAATCGTACGGTCTGACCAGCCTTGTAAAGATCCTTATCCGTGAATACCAGCAGCCGGTGGTAATAAGAACGAGGAGAGTAGCGATAATTTATATTGTAATCATAGCGGAAATTCCACATGTCAAACATGGTATCCTTCTCACCCCAAATAAAGGCTCCGCTCTCCGGTGAATAAATTTTAAATTTAAGCAGGTCCCGGCTTAGAAAAATACTATCCCGGGGCTTCAGCAGTGCCACTCCATCCTCACCGCTTTTGATCCGGTCACTGAAATTTTCTCCCAGGATATTGAACTTTTGTTGTTTTTGAAGCTTGCCGTTTTTCAGGTTAAAGGCGGTTAGAAAAATTTGAGTGGGACTGTATTTGGCGACCAGGGCCTGGTCGGTCAGCTGAAAAACGGCTCCCTGTTTTCCCCAGTAATTGGTGGCCTGATTGAATTTAATATAATATACACCAGGATCTGCTATCCCGATGTTATCGAGTTTGAAGGGCAGGACCATGCTTTGGTTATGATGGATCGGGATCTGCCAGGAATAGACCTGGCAATCCTCCGGATTGATGCGTTCGGTATCCAATCGGCCTCCATCGACAAGGGCCGCCAAGTCTTCACTCTTAAGCCGTTTATAAAGCACCCCGGTTTCTCTGATATTCCGAACCTGGATGGGAAGGGCTCTGGTCAGATAGCTCTCCAGGACAAAATGAGACCCAGTGGGAATGGTAAGGTAGGATGTATAATCTTTGCTCATCGCTGTGAACCGGTAATCCCTGGGAAGAGTGTTTCCAAACACATCCTGTATCGAATGGGGAATGGAGACAATGTAACGGGTATTCGGCTTGAAATCCCCCATGATCCGGAACTTTTCATTACCATAAAAATAATCCCGGTTGATCTTTACCTCCGGATCAATGGTGATCTGGTCCAGAAAATCAGCTATCCGCACCTGATTGGACAGATGAACTTCAATACCCTGGTCCGGATTAAAAGCTTCCGGCACTTTTTCAACAATGAATTTCTCAAAGGTCCGGAACTCCAGCACCTGGTTTCTCGGTAATCCAAGATTGCCGGCTGCGGCGGTCAATCCCTTAAGAAAAGAGACCCGGATATCGGCAGCCTGGGGATAGGCGAGAGTGGGAAAAACAGTAATGAATTTTTTGGGATCCTTGCGATAACCCTGCCAGTAAAAAAGCTCCTTTCGCTCCTCTTCTGTGGAATAACGCACCTGAAAATGTTCCCAATCCTTGTTGTCAACAGTGACCTTAATATAGGGTTTAATATCCAGGGGATTTACTGGCTGGGAAAACTTTACCAGCACACGCTGTCCCAGCACACACCATTTTTTATTATGGCTGGGGACTGTCTTCAGGATACTGATCAGGGGAGTTGAAAACTCCCATTGATGCTTTTTTACCTGGAAACCAAAGGGACTCTCATACCCTTCAAAGACTACCTGATAAGTAGTGGACGGTTTTAAATCCTCTTTTACCACAAAGGCATAAGTGGCGGCGTTTTTAAAATACCCTTCCCCTTTGAGAGGTGGATTGGTGTGGATAAGGGGATCACGGCCAGGTGCCACTGGTTCCAGGGGTGCCACAGGGCGGGAAAAGGTGATACTGAGCTCATCACTCTGAGAGTCTTCCTTTAACTGACCTTGGGGATGTATGGCTACTATTTTTACTGCTTTTTTAACCGTGTCCCGGGATATGAGATCTGGTTCGGTATTTAGCATCTGCAGCCATTTTTCCGATGCTTCCACACCGGTCAGATCAATGAAGGTCTTATCACCTGGTTTCTCTGCCGGAGTTTTCTCCTCTTTTTTACAGGAGACCAACACAAGCATCCAGAATAGGCATATCGCCAGAATCCCAAATAACCATAGATTACCCTTTTTATCTGAAAATTTTCTGCTGATCATAGCGACTCCGCCTGATATTTCATATTCCACCCTCCAATCAATTGCATTATTTATGGTACACACAGAAAACATGCCCAGTCAACAAAAATCCGCGAAGAGTGCTTTTCTGATATCCTCTTCTTTTTGTGGGTTTCTTGTTGACTTGTCCGTTATTTTACATTTATGATGAGTGATGAAGCCGCTTAGAGGATGGGAATTTGATGAAATGGAGTGAAAATCAGCAGCAACAAAAAAATCAATTTCCTATCTTTTATAAATTGGCAAGGTGGGTTCTTAAACGAATTATCGATAGAGATATCAGTTATGCGGCGATGGGTGATTTTGATGAAATTTATGCAGTAAAGATTAAGAAGTCCGGTACTTTAAACGCGGCTGCGTGGTACTGGTTGCAGGTAATCAAATCGTTTCCCGCATTTGTTCGGGATTCGGCACAATGAAGGTATGCAATGATTAAAAATTATGTGAAGGTGGCGTTCAGAAATATAATGAGACAAAAAGCTTATTCCCTCATAACTATTTCAGGTATGGCAATTGGATTAGGGATTTTTATGCTGTTTGCGCTTGTTTCTGATACCGGTTTCAACATCGGGAAACTGCATAAAAATGCAAAGAGGATATATGGGATAGTTCAGGTATTTTCTTCCGGAAATGAAGGCGAGCGCCATTCTGCAATCACCCCGGCGCCGCTCATTCCTGCGATGAAAAGTGAATTTCCGGAAATTGAAGATGCCACACGAAGTTTCCCGGCAGATCAATTAACGGTTAAATGCAAAGATGAGATTATCTATGAAAACTCAGTGTTATTTGCAGATCCTAATTTTATTTCCTTTTTTAGTTTTGATATGGTATCGGGTGATCCAGAAACCGCTCTTTCAAAACCGTATTCGATTGTATTGACCGAAGCTGCGGCGTTAAAGTATTTTGGCGATATTAATCCGATAGGTAAAATTTTAACAATTAATAACAAATTAGATATGACCGTTACAGGCGTAACGAAAGAAATCCCCCTCACTTCAGCCATTCGATTTGACTTTTTAATCTCATTTGAGACTGCACGGTACATGTATAACTGGATGAATGATTGGAAAGCTTATAACCAATCATCGTTTCTTTTGCTTCCGGAAAATTCAAATCCTGATGAAATTGATTTAAAATTGCAATCTTTTATTGATAAATATTATGCTCACACTCCTGATTCTCCCACAAGGATGTATCTCTTTCCCTTTAAAGATTTTTTCTTTAAATCAAGGCATATTGATTCATATATGAGTCAGGGATTTATAGCAGTATTCGTATTACTTTTAATAATCGGAGTAGTATTTCTCATTGTTGTAAGTTTTAATTATATGAATTTATCTACAGCGCGTTCAATAACCCGTGCGAAGGAAATAGGATTGCGGAAAGTTGTCGGTGCTCATAGAATCAATTTGATAATGCAATTTCTCGGTGAATCGGTTATATTTTCGCTTCTCTCGTTACCTGTTGCCCTGGTTATTTACAAATTATTAAGTGATTTTTTTATTCCCAGGCTCGGGGCGGATTTTGAAATTTCAATCTGGAATAATCAGCATCTCTGGTTCGTTTATTTTGGAGTTACTGTGCTTGTCGGAGTATTTTCAGGGAGTTATCCGGCATTTTTTCTTTCAGCATTTAAACCGGTAATGATTATAAAGGGATTGAAACTGAGCGGTAAAAAAGGTCCCTCTTTTCGTAAAGTTTTGATTGTGACACAATTTGCTTTCTCTGTAATTTTGATTGTGTTTTCAATTGTAGTGAGAAAACAATTCGACCACATCATAAATGTTGATTTTGGTTATAACCGGACCGGAGTCATAGCAGTTCAGATTGGTGAGGAGGCGCGCTCTCAGATTGAGCCCATGAAGAAAGAGCTGATAAAGCATTCGGAAATAATTGCAGTTTCAACTTCTGGCAGCATTCCTGCATATTGGGATACAAAGCTCAAAGTAATTCCTGAAGGTATAGATGAAAATGATGCGTGGTCTATGAATGTGTATGGTATAGATTATGATTTTATAAAGGTGTTCGATATGAAGATAGTGCAGGGGAGAGATTTTTCCAGAGAATATGAAGATAAAGATAAATTCATCATCAATGAAAAAGCAATGGAGCAATTACAGTGGCAAAATCCGGTAGGGAAACAAATAACCGTTAATAACCGGAAAGGGTTTGTTATCGGTGTAGTAAAAGATTATCATTTTAAAGACGTTCATTATCCTCTTCTTCCTGCGGTATTCTCTTTATCTCCTGAATATAGTAATTATTTACTGGTGAGAGCATCTTCACAAGCAGTAATTCCGGATGTGGTTAAGTATATGAAGGAACAATGGTATCGGTTTTTACCTGCCATGCCTTTTGAATATATTATTCATGAAAATTACTTTTTTGATAATTACAGAGCTATACAAACAATAGCCGAACTCTGTGGGGCAGTTGCTATATGTGCAATAATCTTTTCATGTTTAGGTTTATTCGGGCTCGCTTCATTTGCCGTTGAAAGAAGGATAAAGGAAATCGGCATAAGAAAAGTATTAGGGGCATCGGTTGCCGGGATCGTAAGTATGCTCATCAAAGATTTTTTGTTACTGGTTATTATTGCGAATAGCATTGCCTTGCCTATTGCTTACTTTATTTCATACAGTTTTTTACAGTGGGGGTTTACCTTCAGGATAAGTGTAGGATCAGGTATATTATTATTCACCGTTGCCGTAACGTTTATTACAGCTCTGATTGCCGTTACTTCTCAAACTTTGAAAGCGGCTTTTGCTAATCCGGTGGATAGTCTGAAATATGAATAGAATCAATGATCATTGATCAATTGTCAATTATCAATTGTGTAAAAGTAAGGATAGAAATAGACAAAATGAAAGAGGTTAGTAAAAATTATAATCCACCTAAACCGGCACGATGGATTCTTAAACACATTATCGATAGAGACATCAGCTATTCTGCGATGGGTGATTTTTACGAAATTTATGCTGCTAAAGTAAAGGAATTTAGTCCTCTCCGTGCAGGTCTCTGGTATTGGATGCAAGCACTCTATTATTCTCTTTGGTTCCACTACCGAGAATCCATCCTTTGAAGTCATCTCCCCACTTCTTTCACGTATGCGGGTTCTCCTGCTCAATCCGCTTTCTGAAGACACCCTTGTCCGCATTATCAAAGAGGCCTTGATCGACAAAATAAGAGGACTTGGAAATCGCCGCATTAAAATCGATAGTCTTGCCCTAAAAATGCTGATCGACTATGCCAATGGAGATGCGCGTCGTGCGCTCAATTCATTAGAGATTGCTGCAGAGGTTGCAAAAAATAACAGAATCACGAAAGATGTTGTCAAAGAGGCCTTCCGAGCATAATTGTTCTACGGGCAAAGATATCCCGAGGTGTGAAGCCCCGATCTAAAGATGAGCACATCTGGAATTAATATTTAGTATCCCTTCATTAAAGAGAAGAGCCGTAAACAGCAGGCGTCATATTAATATCATTTCTGACAACTCCTGTTTCCAATCTAATGAAGAAGGCCTGATACTTCATCTTGTTGCTTCCAGGGAAAATTTAGTCTTTGAGGCCCCCTGTTTCGTTCTGGTCTGTTTTATGAATCTTTATCTCTGCTGTGGCAGAGATTTATCGTCAGCGTCATCCGGAACGCACTGTTTTCTATCGAGAGGTGTTTTCCATGTTACTGCGCGAAGGACTCATCAACCTGGAACTCGTGAAAAAGATCCTCAGCTGGCGTCATACAGGCTTCAATGTGCACAGTAAGGTCAGAATCACAACAAAGACAGAAGCAGAAAGAGTCGGCAAATACATGATAAAACCTCTCCTTTCGCTCAAGCGGCTATCTATTGATAAATCTGAAGGTAAAGTGTGCTATCAATACGGCAAAGACAGCTCAGAGCTTGAGCGGATCGATTATCTGGAGTTTATTGCCAGAGTCACCTTCCATATTCCCGATAAGGGACAGGTCACGATTCGTTACTATGGGCTTTATTCCAATGCCCACAGGGGAAAGATGAGAAAAAAAGAATCCGACCCTTTGTGTCCCCTTATTATTGAAGATGAAGATCCCTTTATACCTTCCAAAGGTTGGGCTGAGATGATAAAGAAAGTCTATGAAGCTGATCCTCTCATCTGTCCAAAATGCGGGGGAACCATGCGCATTGTCTCATTTATTGAAGATCACAATATCATAGATAAGATCATCAAACACCTTAATCTGACCTTTAAGGCTGCCCGGCCCCCGCCTCCTCAGGCTCAGCTCTCTATGGCGGCTGAGGAACTATCAGAATATATATGATATCCTAATCCCCTAATTAAGGGGCCAAGGGTAATCTCTATTCTTTGCGTGGCACTATTACACTGATTTTCTGATATTCTCTTCTTTTTGTGGGTGTCTTGTTGACTTGTCCGTTATTTTACATATGTGATGAGTGATGAAGCCGCTTAGAGGATGGGAATTTGATGAAATGGAGTGAAAATCAGCAGCAAAAGAGAAACGAATTTCTTATCCTTTCAGAATTTGACATAAGTATCTAGCTATGGAGTTTTTATGTGACGGAAAAGAACTAGAATATGACTTTGTCGCAGTCCCCCTATCGTTCGAAGCCGGTATTTATACAGATGTGTTTAAGGATAAGAATAACAAGACTGTTAAAACTACATTAGAACATTATAGGTATGAAAAATTAAAAGAGGATACTTTTCGCCATTACTCAAAATTTCTAGATTGGCCACTTGGAAAATTTCTTGTCTTTCTTAAGCAAAGTGGGGATGACGATTATAAACGTTTTCTTAATAAATACGGTGATTCTGAATATTCGAAATTTTTTATAACTGATGAATCCATTCTTAATAAAAAAGGAATTTACATCTATACATTATTTGAACAAATTACATATGTAGGTCGCTCCACTGACTCTATGAAAAAAAGAATTAACCAAGGGTATGGGAAAATCCATCCGAAAAATTGTTACTTGGATGGTCAAGCAACGAATTGTCATTTGAATACCCTAATAACTGAACACAAAAAAGACATATCCCTTTGGCTTCATATCATGGAAGATAAAGAAGATATTGAACGAATTGAAGCGCGACTGATATGGGCTTGTAATCCTCCTTGGAATATCGCGCTTAAGAGATGTTAAAAGAGTATATTTTTAAATTATATGGGGGGTGATCGATTTGATCATTGAAAGAATCGAAGTCAAAAATTTTCGGTCAATCCGTGAATCAACGTTGGACTGTGATAGTCTCACTGCTATCGTTGGACGGAATGGAGCCGGCAAGTCATCATTTCTTTATGCAATTGATGTTTTCTATGACATAGCAGCACCTATTACAGAAGAAGATTTTTTTAACCGAGATACTGGTAGCGCTATTGAAATTCGCATTACTTATGGCAACCTGCGTGAAGATGAAAAAGAAGAATTTCAAACATACATTCGGGATGACAGATTAATCGTCACTAAACGGATTTGTTTTGATGAAAATCGCATAAGTCAACGCTATTATGCGGCTGCATTACAGATTCCTCAATTTGCTGAAATTAGAAGTCTTCCTGGAAAAGGAGAACGAGTGTCTGCCTGGAGAGAATTAGTTGAGAGAGGTGAATTAGATGGACTTGAAGGAACTGTTCGCAGTGCAGATCAAGTAGAACAATTGATGGCTGAATATGAGGCCTTTAATCAAGATATGATGGAGCCAATAGAGCGATTGGAGCAGTTTTTTGGCCCCAAAAATATTGGAGGGGGAAAGCTAGATAATTTTACAAAATTTGTTCTGATTCCTGCTGTAAGAGAGGCGGAGGAAGAGGTTATTGGTAAGAAGGGTGCTATATTACAAATTTTGGATATGATTGTATTGAGGAAAATAAATGCTAGGGAAGATGTTAGAGAGTTCAAGACAGATTTCGAAAATCGAATGATAGAGATTTATAGTTCTGAAAATCTAACAGAACTCCCAGAGCTCGGAAGTTCTATTTCGCAAACTCTTGAAAAATTTGCACCTGGATCGCGGCTTAACCTTGGTTGGGATGAAGTGAAACCACCTCAGATTCCACTTCCAGTTGCTAAAGCAACCTTAGTTGAGGATAGATTTGAAGGGGAAATCACTCGTAAAGGCCACGGACTCCAAAGAGCATTAATCGTAACTTTACTTCAGCATCTTGCGATGACAATTCCTACAGAAGCTGTTTCAGAAGAAGATGGGGAGGAAGCACCTTTCACTGAAGTTGATTCATCCCAAGGGCCTGACCTTATAATTGCCTTTGAAGAACCAGAACTTTATCTTCACCCTTCTCGGTGTCGATATTTATCAGGTCTACTTCTCCAACTTGCTGAATCACCAGAATTTGGCCTTGGTGCGAGCAATCAAATTATTTACACGACTCATACTCCTTATTTTTTAGATTTACATCGATTTGACCAAGTTCGTATGGTAAGAAAAAAAACGTCCCCTGACTCTCCCATTCTTCAAAGCAAAGTTAGAAATTATTCCCTGGAGGAAGCAGCAAACGAGCTTGCCAGAATTAATAATGCAGATCCGGCGGGTTTCACTAGAGAAAGCTTTAAGGCACGAGCAATGTCAGTAATGAATACGATAGTAAATGAAGGATTTTTTGCGGATGCTGTAGTTGTAGTAGAAGGGCCCTCAGATGTTTGCACATTATGGAAGCTTCAAGAAATAATGGAAAAGAACTGGCACGCACTAGGAATAGTAGTCGTTCCTGCGGGAGGAAAGAACAATATAGACCGCCCAGTGTTAATTTTTAGAGGATTATCTATACCCACATATTTTATTTTTGACGGCGATTCGCATCTTGAAGGACAAGGAAGAGTGGGTGCGAGAATCCGAAATCATAGATATCTCCGGTTAGCAAATTCTGATATTGAGGATTTTCCAGAAACAAAAGTCGAAGAAACCTGGGCTGTATTTAAGGAAAATTTGGAAGGAATATTCAAAGAAGCTTTAGGTGAAGATGTTTTAAGAAATACCCAACAAGAAGTGGCCAATGAGCTAGGCTATGATCGTACTGATCGTGCGTGCAAAAATATCGAGGGGGCATCTCGATTTATTGAAATAGTGTATGAAAGAGGGTACAGAATAAATACTTTAGAAGAGATTGTTAATAAAATAACCCAATTGCTAAGCACAGGAAGCGAGTAATAGACATTCCCTTATTTCCTATAAAAATTAACCATTGAAATTTGTGTTTTGCTTTTTGGTGCAAACTGCCGTTTACAAATTTCTTTCTCTAGTCTTATCAAGTTTAGCTGTGAATAGAGAAACATAATCTTTTCTTCTTCTTGGCACATTTATTGAATCACTGTCCCTGCCATGAGCAGGGTCTACCGTCAAAGTCATCTGGAACGCACAGTTTTTTACAGCGTACTTTTCCATTATTATGAGCCATTTCTTCTGGAATTCTATGCCTCACTAAGAGTGCTTTTCGATAAGGATCTGCAGGATCTCCAGCTCATCTGTGTCAAACCAGGTCTTATGGCACAGAAAGCATTTATCTACAGGAATGATATACTGATACGTGAAAGGCCTTGGCTGCATTTTCAAGCCGCATATGGGGCAGTATATGTCCTGAGATTTCTCCCTGTTGAGCTTCCTGATTCCGGCCGGATTCTGTAAAAAATTCTCTCTAAAGTCAGCGGCTTTTTGAAGGAGACGGTCAGAGAAGGCGACTTCTTTGCGGGCAATAATCCGGTCAATCACAGCCGAATCAACAAGCTTGCCCTGGCAGGAAGGGCAAATTTTCAAGGCCACGCCTTCATAGAAGGTGTCTCTAAGCAGCGTCCGGCAGCGCGGGCATTTGTTGTATCTTTTCGGATTGACAGGCTTTTTATGGTACAGATTGTGAAGGCCCGTACGGATCTGAGGGAACTCTCCGGCCGTGGCCTCGATGCCTTCCTGAATGTTTTTTGTCCTGATCCGTAGGGTAAAAAAACGCAGGGACAGGATCTGTTCCAGTGTGTAAGGCCCCTGCCATTTCCCTTTAGGGCTCCGGACAGACCATACGGCCTCCTCTTCCGGCTGGATATCATCCGATGCGGCTGGTATCTTTTGCCCTCCGGATTCTTTTTCTTCTTTAGAATGAAGAACAAATCGGGCTTTTTCCCTCTTTTTTCTGGTTTCCATGACCGCACCAATAATTCTTGCCGGAGATGTCGGGACCATGTCCGCCAGCTGCCGGATTCTTTTCATAAGCGGGGGGTGTGAATTGAAGATCCGGCTGAACAGCCCGTCCGTGATGTTCTTTGATCCGGGAGGCACCAAAAAAAGCGGGCTGTAGGAAAGACTGAAGTCTCCTATAAAAGAGTTGCTTACATGGGCTTTGTAGATAGCCCGGGCCAGGGCCGCGGGATTTCTGTTTAGTTCAACGGCTGTAGCATCTGCCAGGAGCTCTCTCTGACGGCTGACGAGCGTGCTCAGAAGATGCATCAAAACAGATGACAGGGAAGTCGCCGCATAGACCAGAGGATTTCCGCCGCCTGAATCCTGGATCTCTCCGATCTGACCCTGAGGCCTTTCCTGAGGCTCGGCCATCTCCCGCAGGCGCTCAAAAAAATTAGCCAGTGAGCACACAAGAGTGATATAAAAAGTATCGCCCCGGATGATATGGGCCAATTCCTGAGCGATCACAGCCTGAAGCTCGTCTCTGGTAAACTCAGCCAGCAGCCCCTCGGTTACGATGATGCTGGGGCTTTTATCCGCTTCCATAAGGGCCATGGAATTGACCGCAAAAGCGGAAATAATATAAGGAGTAACCCTGGGAAGGCCCGCAGCAAGACGCATCTCATCCACGGTGTTGATGAGCCTTTTGTGGTAGATGTCCTCTTTATCCGGGGATTCAGCCAGCAGCCTTTTCCGTATGAATCGAGCGCCGTGGAAACGGGCATCGTAAAAATGAAAAACCGCTATCCCCATGGATAAGAAAAAGTTTACAAGAAAAAAATTTTTCAGGTTATCTCCGGCAAAAAGAGAGAGCCCCGGCACGAACAGTCCTATGCTTATCATAAAAATAAAGGACACGAATCCTACCAGAAAAAAATAGAACACAAACAGGATAAGGAGCAAGAAAAGGCTTTTCTGCCATTGTCGGCGCTGGATCTCATAAAAATCCTTCGCGAATTTCTTTTGTGAGCTCACTGTTCTTCTGCCAGCATTCATAATATTAAAAAAAAGGGGGATATTCAATTTCTAAAATAATGTAACCTTTCTTGTTATTTTCCGGTCTTATTAGTGTTATGGTTTTTGAGCTTCTGTAGATTCCTGTTTAACTGGAGGTATGCGATGATCAAGGAATATGTAAAATTAATATGGCGGCATATCAGGCGTCGCAAAGGACTGGCCATTATAAATATCGGAGGATTTGCGGTAGGTCTGGCCGCTTGTATTTTGGCTTTCTTTTTTATTCGTGACGAATTTTCCTTCGACCGTTTTCACGCTTATATTGATTCCATTTATGAAGTCAAGTCTGTGATTACCTATTCAGGCGGCCCCCAGGTCTCTCTGGAAACTCAAGGGCCGGTGGCAGTGACTTTGGCTGCGAATTTCCCGGAAGTGGAAGCGGCAACTCGATTAACGGCAACTGATCTGATCCTCCAATATGGAGATAAAATTTTCAAACAGAAAGGGATTGGGGTAGATCCGTCCTTCTTTGATGTTTTCAGTTTTCCTTTAGTGCGTGGGAAAGCCGGATCCGCTTTGCAAAACCCGAATTCTGTCGTTCTCAGTACAAAAGCAGCACGTCTTCTTTTCGGGATTACGGATCCTATGGGACAGACGGTTTCCATAAAAATCAAAGATGAGACTTCTGAATTAGAAGTCACGGGAATAGCCCAGGAAATCCCGGCCAACTCCAGCGTGAAATTCGACCTCCTCCTGCCAATCCTCCAAGTCAAAGGATCTGAGATCGATCAATGGAACACCGGATTGGACGCAGCCTGTTTTATCCGTTTGCGAAAAGACACGGATCCGCATGAACTACAGGCAAAATTTCAAGGAACAATTGACAAATTCCTGAAGAAAAAAGGAGTCACAGGAAACCACTATCTCTTCCCTTTTGCCGAATACCATAAGGGAGCTAAAAGCTATTCTTTTTCTTCCGTTCTTGAACCGCAAAGCTCCCCTTCTCATTCTTATATTCTATCCGGCATTGCCTTTCTTGTTCTCCTGATTGCTGGATTCAACTTCATGAATCTGAGCATTGCAGCAGCCGCATCCGGACGGATGAAGGAGATCGGGATGCGCATGGTACTAGGAGCCCGGCGAAAACAGCTCCTTCAACAATTCCGCTTCGAGGGAATAGTGATGAGCCTGGGTTCTCTTGTAGTGGGATTCGGAGTGGCTGCAGCAGTGCTTCCGGTGTTTAACCGTTTCGCCGGGAAAGAACTCAAGCTGGATCTACTGGGACCCGTTTTTCCTCTCGTCATGCTTATTCTTTTTGCCATCATTCTGGGAATTCTCGCCGGAAGTTATCCTGGCTGGTTTCTTTCCCAGATTCGGCCGATCGATTTATTCAAAGGCAAGTTTCTGCTCGGTCGACGCAGTCGTTTTAACCGCAGCTTTCTTCTCTTCCAACTTGGATTTTCCATCTTCCTTGTCATAATAACAGGATTTCTCTACAGGCAACACCAGTACCTGCTGCAGGCCGACCTGGGATACAAACCTGACCATGTTATGGTCCTTAACATTGAAAATCTCACTCAAAACTTCCAAATGAGCTCCCAATTCTTGCCTGTCTTGAAGTCTCGCCTCCTTCAGTATCCAGAGATCAAATCCGTAAGCGGTGCTTATAGTGATATGCCTTCCTCATCAGCCATAATTGCCAAGCCAGAAGGAACACAAAATCCTGAAATAATCCGGTTCAATACTGTTGATCTGGACTATATCAAGACTCTTGGAATCCGATTAAGCGAGGGGAGGTGGTTCTCTTCTGAGTATACTTCAGATAAAACCAACGCAGTTGTCATAAATGAAGCGTTTGCTCGAAGGTTCAATATAAAGGAGCCTACAAAGAGAAGCCTTTCCGAATTTTTCAGATACAGAGGTCCAGGCAGTATCATAGGCGTTGTCAAAGATTTTCACTTTGATTCTCTGCGGCAGCCGATCCAACCTGCTTTCTTTAACCTTGAAAGCGATAGATTCCAGAAGGTGTATATCCAATTAGAAGAAGGAGACCTCAGAAAGGCAATCGATTTAGTCAAGAAGGAATTTGCAGCTTTAGCCCCCGGTTATCCCTTCCTCTTCTCCTTCCTGGACGATGAAGTGGCACTGCAGTATGAGGATGAGAAGCGCTGGAGCCACATGATTACAATTGTCAGTATTTTTGCGGTGCTTATCGCCTGTTCCGGGATCTTCGCACTAGCGCTTGAGGCGGTGTCACGCAGAACTAAGGAAATCGGTGTCCGCAAAGTATTAGGCGCTTCGGTATCCCGAATATTCTATCTTTTAACCAGTGAATTCATGTGGATCGCTGCTGTGGCCGTTGCGGTCACATGGCCCATCGCCTACTTAGTAATGCACAAAATCCTGTCGGATTACCCCTATAGGATATCTTTAAACTTGTGGATGTTTGTGGCTGGAGGAATGGTCGTGATTTTGCTTACCCTTGCTGCTATCAGTTTGCACACAGTACGTGCGGCTATCCGTAATCCGGTCGAAAGCCTTCGAGATGAATAACTGCTAAAAACACAAGAATTTCTTTATACTAAAAATTTAAGAATATTCAATTTTAAAACAAATATAAACCTTTTTTGCTTCCTCTGCGTCTTATTAGTGTTATGATATGTATCCGTTTTTCATACAAACAACAAAGGAGCCCCAAAAAGGAGCCTTTGCAAATTTTCGGTTATTTAGGGAGAGACAATGATTAAAGAATATCTGAAATTGACATTGAGTCATATCAGGCGACGTAAAGGACTGGCCATGATTAATATAGGAGGATTAGCGGTAGGTCTGGCCACTTGTATTTTCGCTTTTTCTTTTATTCGCGATGAATTTAAAATTGGGTGTATTGAAAAGACAGGCTCAGTTTTACATGTCAATAAAAATGATATCCATCTTAATATTGATGAAATGCTTTCAGAAATATTCAAATCTGATGAGCCTGGCGGGACTGTAATTGCTGTGAAGCAGGGCAGTACAATCTTTCGAAAAGGATATGGAATGGCTGATCTTGAACTCAACGTTCCTCTAAAGCCGGACATGACATTTCGAATTGGTTCCCTGACTAAACAATTCACTGCAGTGGCTGTTTTCATGCTTATTGAGAGAGGGATACTCTCGTTTAGTGAAACCATTACCAGTTTTTTCCCTGAAAGTCCTGAAAATTGGAAAAACATAACCATTGAACATCTTCTCACTCATTCGTCAGGACTTACCAGTTATACCACAAGCTCAGAATGGGAAAAAATCACAAAGGAGGATATTAAGCCTGAACAGATCGTAGAAATCATTAAAAAAGATTCTTTGCTTTTTCCGCCCGGTGATCATCTATACTACAGCAATTCAGGATATTTTTTACTCGGTGTGATCATTGAAAAAATAACCGGTCAGAGATATGGTGACTTTATCAATAAAAACATTTTCATTCCGCTGGGAATGAACAACAGCTATTTCGGTAGTCATTCTGAAGTAATTTCCGGACGTGTAAAAGGTTATAAAAAAAATGACGGAGTATTTAAAAATGCAGACTACATCAGTATGTCTTCACCTTTCTCAGCTGGTGGCCTTTTATCAAGCGTGGATGATTTGGCGGTTTTCAACGAAGCTTTGCATTCAGGGAAACTGATCAGCAAAAAAAATGTGGAAAAAATGACCACGCCCTATAAACCAAAGGTAAGCGGTCCCCCTATAGTTGGATATGGCTGTGAAATCATTCCTTTCAAAGAACTGACTATGATCCGCATGCAAGGTTCAATAAACGGATTTGAATCCCAGATGCTCTATATTCCGGATGATCAGATATTTGTTGCCGTTTTACAAAATAATGTAACAACGGAATACAGCTCGGACTATCTTGGTAAAAAAATCGCCGCCTTCCTTATTAATGATCCCTATCCGGAATGGCAGGCAGTTGAGCTTCCTGCCTCTACTCTACTCAAATATATCGGTGTCTACAGAATCGATGAGGATAATGTCAGAAATATTACGGTTGAAGGAGATAAAATCTACAGCCAGAGAAATAATGGACCTAAAATTGAGATTTTTCCTTCTTCGGAAACGACTTTTTTTTACAAAGGGCGTTTTACCTACATAACTTTTACTCTTGATGAAAGCGGAAAAGTAATAAATATGATTATGCATTATGAGGAGGGCAGCCAGATAACGGCTGTAAAAGAAAAATGAAAGATTCTTGTCCGTTTTTCATACAAACAATAAAGGAGCCTTTGAAATGATCCTTTTATCCCGGTCTGAAGAGATCGTTCTCCTGGCCATATGGAAGCTGGGAGATAATGCCTACGGAGTGACTATCCGTAAACAGGTATCCAAAGACACAGGCCATTCCTGGTCATTCGGCGCCATCTACAAACCCTTGAAAAAACTCACTCATAAAAATTATGTAGCAAAAAAAAGCAGCCAGCCCTGTGCTGAAAGGGGAGGCCGCACCAAATACCTGTATACGCTGACCGCTGAAGGGAAAAAAGCGCTCCGGGAAATAAGAAAGATCTACAAATCCGTATGGACCAAAGAATGCTTGAATACCTTTGATTGAGACATGACTCCGAGAAAACAAAAGAAAAATCTTCCCATGCTTCTAAAAGCCCTCCTGTGGCTTTTTCTCAGCGAACACGATTATGACCAGGCCGCAGGAGATTTTGAAGAATTTTATAAGGAGCAGGCCAAACTTGAAGGGAAGGCAAGATCTTGTCTGAGACTTTGGGCTATGCTTTTTAAATCTTTGCCCGGATTTATATGGGACTCTTTATACTGGAGTGGAATGATGATCAAAAATTATCTTAAAACCGCATTCAGGATTATCCGAAAACAAAAATTATTCAGTACACTCAATATTCTCGGATTGGCTGTAAGCCTGACCTGCAGCTTTCTGATCTTCCTGCATGTGAAGGAAGAACTCAGCTATGAGACCCATTTTCCAAAAGCAGACCGCTTGTACCGCATCCAGACCAATTCCAAATACGGGTCGACATTCCGACACTGGGGAGCTTCCGCACCGGCCCTGGGGCCGATTCTGGAAGAGACTCTCCCGGAAGTGGAAAAAACCGCGCGCATCCGCCCTCTCGGAAGAGAAATCCTAAGCTGCCAGCCTGCCCAAGGGGCCGTCAAACTTTTTGAAGAAAGAGGCGGCTTCCTTGCAGATCCCTCGGTATGTGCCCTGTTTGACCTGGAATTCCTGTCCGGCGATCCTCAAAGAGCCCTGGAAGAGCCCTTCTCCGTTGTTCTGACCGAATCTCTGGCCAAAAAATATTTTTCCGATGAGAATCCGATCGGAAAATCACTGTCGAATGAAAGCCGCAAGCAGCTCTATCAGGTGACAGGAGTTATCCCCGATATGCCCGAGAATACTCACCTGAAGATCAAGTACATGGTTTCGATGTCCTCCTTTGCACCAATCATGGGATTTGCAGAGGCGCTTACCCACCGTACCTGGAAGGCCGTATTCACCTATGTGCTGCTTCGGCCCGATCATACACCGGAAAGCTTTCATGCCAAAGCGCCCGCTTTCATGAAATCTTACCATGCAGACCGTCCGGAAAGACAGGAAGAGATCCTGCTCCAGCCTATTCGAAAAATCCATCTCCATTCCAAACTGGAGGGTGAGGTCGGACCCAATTCCGATATCGCTTACGTGTACATTTTTTCAGGAACAGGACTTTTGCTGCTGCTGATAGCGGCCGTCAATTTTATCAATTTGTCCACAGCCCAGTCATTCAAAAGAGCAAAAGAGATCGGGGTCCGCAAGGTCATAGGTGCACGAAGGGGACAGGTCATCAAACAATATCTGGGCGAATCTTTTTTGATCACCGCTTTGTCAGCAGGACTCACTTTGATACTTCTCTACCTTCTCCTGCCGCTCTACAATCAGATGGCCGGCAGGGAAATAGCCTTCGGAGACATCGCCCAAGCTCAAAACATCCTTTATTTTCTTCTTATGATGGTCATTCTCAGTCTTCTGTCAGGTGTTTACCCGGCGTTTTTTATCTCAAGATTCAAGCCCATCAACACTCTCAAGACTAACAGAAATCCCCGTTCCTCGACAACTCGCCTCCGTAAAGGATTGGTCGTTTTCCAGTTTGTCATTTCCATTTTTATGATCTTCAGCACGATCACCATTTACCGGCAGTTGGTGTTTTTCCATAATAAGGACCTTGGGTTCGACAAAGACAATCTCGTTGCCCTGCGTCTTTACGGGGAATTCAGAAGCGATGTTATCAATAACACCAGTGCTCTCAAAACGGAAATTCTTCGCCACTCAGCTGTGAGTCATGTGGCCCTCTCCTCCAATCTTCTCGGAAGCTCTTTCAGCAACGAACGTTTGACCCCTGTCAGTGTGACCGACAGAAATTCCCTCCCTATGCTCAGGTTTATGCGGGTGGATGAGGGTTTTGTCGATGCAGCAGGCCTAGAGATCGCCAAGGGCCGAAACTTTAACAGAGCATCCGATCAGAAAGGCGCTTATCTCATTGCTGAATCTGTCGCAGAGGCCCTCAATCTCGATCAACCAATAGGGACAGAATGTCGTTCCGACGTCCACAATGAAGTGGAGCCGATCGTGGGTGTGTTCAAAGATTTCCATTTCACTTCTCTCCATAACAGGATCGAACCCCTTGTCCTGGAATACCGCCCAACCTGGACAGACTACCTATTTGTTAGAGTCGAGAGCGGCCGCTTTGGAGAAGTTCTTGACTTTTTGCGCCAAAAATTCGATGAGGTCGCTCCTGATCATCTGTTCAGTTATGTGTTTCAGGACGAGTATTTTAACCGGAATTACGAAACGGAGAACCGCAGCTACAGTCTGTTTCGGGTCTTTTCGATAATCGCCCTGCTGGTAGCCTGTTTGGGCCTTTTCGGGCTCACAGTCTATACAGCGGAAATCAGGGTAAAGGAAATCGGCATCCGTAAAGTCCTGGGAGCCTCTGTTCCCAATATCGCTTTTTTAATGACAGGAGATTTCATCCGAAGTGTGCTCATTGCGAATCTTCTAGCCTGGCCCGCGGCTTACTTTGCTATGAACAAATGGCTGGAAAGTTTTTCCTTTCGCATCCATATCAACATATGGACCTTTGCGTTCTCCGCTGGATTGGTTCTGTTTCTCTCTGTACTGACAGTGAGTTATCAGGCGCTGAAAACGGCCTTTTCAAATCCTGTGGACAGCCTGAAATACGAATAATTACTTTTATCTCTTCTTCTTTTTGACTTTTTGCGTCTCGGTCTTGTGCCGCTCTGTGACTTTTCTTTTCTCAGTGGTGTGCCTTTCTTTGAGCTTCTTTATTTTTGCTTCATAGTCCTTGGTGACCCGGGTTTTTTCTGTTTGGCTACCCACTTTGGACGTCTCCTTCTGCATGTCCTTTCTTATCTCAACCACTTCCCTCTGCTGTGTGGACTCGATCCGCTTCATCTCCTCCCGGTGACGCTGCTCGATATCTGATTCTCTCAAATCCTGTAACCTGGTGGTTATCCTTTGCTGAACGCGATCCTCAGCCTCCCTTTCACTCAAAACTCTATCCGGCTGTACGGTTTTGTCCCCGGAAAACTCCGGATTAAAGACCGTCACCCGACCGCTCTCGATTCTGGTCGGCCCGGCTGTGCCTTTTGGCTGCAGCTCATACTTTCGAATGTGTGTTCTGGTGACGTTTTCAACAAATCCGGCGTCCAATCCTTCATTGTATACACGGTTGTTGTGCATCCGTAGGGATGTTTTTTGAACCGTCATATTAATGATGGTCGGATTTCTTTCAAAAGGAAGCGCATAGGAATGGATGTTGTAATGCGTGAAATAGTTGACCTGTATGAAAATCCAAGTGTTGTGAGGGATCCCGCCTCCCTGAAACACCACACCTGTTCCCGGCATAAAGGGAGCATCAGGGGGAAGGGGAGCCCAGCCGATATAAAGGTTGCTGTATCTCCATGACACCCAGGCAGGAGCCCAGACATCCCCCGGGACCCAGTACCAACCAATACGCGCATGGTATCCCCAGCGGCCGTAATGAAAGGGGACCCATCCCCACTGGTAACTCGAGATCCACATCCAGCCATAATCCGTCCATGCCCACCGCCCGTATGTATAGGGACGCCAGTTATACCGGGTCGAAGTGGGCACCCAGACATATCCGTAAGGAGCGTGCTGCACCCAGTAGCCGTGGGGAGACAGATAGTCATAAACCCGGCTCATGTCCCAGTCGCTTTCATACCGATCATAGTAAGGTTCGTCACTCAGGTCAGAAGGGATATAAACGATGCATCCTACGGTCAACAAAAGAACAACGAACATTATGTATATTGTTTTTCTCATGCCTATATCTCCTTTTTTCTTTTTCTAATATAGCCCAAATCAGCTTTTCCCGCAAGGCCTAATCAGCAATTCACAGACCCATTAACCTGTATGATGAACAAGCCGAGGTTGCTTAAACTTAATGAAATTCAGGTGTGGACGTGGCGACATTGAAGATTTAGCCTTCGGATGAGGCTTTTCGAGGGCATCCGGCGAAGCCGGACGCTGAGTATGTCTGACCCACGGACGGGGGGAGTTACGCAAGCGCCGAGAAAAATGAAGGAGAATGGCGTTAAAAATCTGAAGGGAGCATAGTCCATATCTGAATTTCATATCGGCTTGCCTGTAAGGTAAAAAATGCCCCTCCGGCCTTTACCGTCTGTAAGGGTATTTCTCTCCGTTTAAATAGAAACAAGCGGTGTCCTCCTCTTTGAGTTCAAAGACCATGACTGCCTGGCCGCTGTCCTCAACAACAAACATCTGTTTGATCCATTTCAAGAGAGCCTCTGCTTTCTCAGGAGGAAAGCTCTGTTTGATATTTTGTTCCATCTTATTGATATCCAATATCTTCGCCTCTGCTTTCCCTACAGGAGGCCCCATGCGGATAAACTGAAACTCTCCCTGCGCTTCGATGTTCCCTAAAAAGTGATCTAAAGGCGAGAGGGACACCTTAATAACAGGTTTGGATTCAATGAATTTGTTTATAAAGTCAAAGCCTTCTGTCATTACATCCGGATGAGCACCCGAGTCTTCGGCTGCGCTCATTGACTGCGCTTTTTTAACCAAATCAAAATAGGCACTGATAAATTCCGGCGAGAGGTTTGCAACGGAAAATTTGAATCCCATCTCATTCAACTTGGTCAGAACTTTGTACTGTTCGGGTATTCCCTCTGCGCGGATGCCTTTCAGGTCCCATCCACTCACAAAATCAAATGCACCGCCTTGTTCCGACGGTTTCAAGGAATAGGAAAAGCCGGCTCCTTCATATCCTGCCTGTATTTCCTTTTCCGGTAAGCTCAGTACAAAATCCATCCCGTTAAAAGACGCGTTCACATCGACCAGGGGCGCTTTTTTCTCAAGAACACCGGAGAGGATCTCTGCGGAATTCTGTTTCTGGATAAACGCTTTGACCATTTCCGGTTCAAACTGGAAAGAGCTTTCCATGTCTTTTATCGAAACATCCATGGTCTTCTCCTGCTCTCCCTTCACCACGAACCCGGCTGCGAATCCGTCAGCGCTTACTTTCATGTTTTTGTTTGAAGAAATAAATCCGGTCAATACATCCTCAAAGCTCTTTTCTCCGGCATCTATCAGGAAACTAAGGTCATATCCTTCCATCTCAGCGCTTTCCAGACTGTAATTAAAAATGACCTCAGGTTGTTCGTTATCCGTTCCGGCTTCCTTAACTTCAAGATCCGGTAACAGCTCTGACAGCGCCAGGGTGCATTTCATTTTCTCCACAGATTTTAACGTGAGATGCTTTTTAGAAGGAGAATAGGCCATAACCATTTTTTCCATATTTATGGGAACTCTGAATTCAGGGACCTCCATATCCAGGTGTTTGTAAACAGCTGTACTGAAATTGACTTCAGGATTTATGAGAGTTATCAGATATTGAGACCTTCCTTTTCCCCGTTCAATATTAATTCCGGATTCTTCGACCTTTATCTCGACTTCCAGGGGAGATTGACTTATATTTTCAAGAAGCGCGACCACATCACTCTTTTTTAGTTCTAATGCTTCTCGTGCACAAAAAAAGGTCATCCCCAGAAAAACAAATAACAGAAAGGCAAAAATTATCCTCTTTCTCATGAAAACCTCCTTTTTAAATCATTGTAGAAAAGCAGGTTGTATTTATCAAATGAATTTTAGAGCCCACTGCAGCCCACAAATTCCGGAAGAAACAAACAACAACAAGGATAAAATCACAATCAGGATCAGGATAAGGACCAGCTTTTTAGACATCAGGCCTTTTTTCTCCTACTCGACCTTAACGGCCGTACCATAAGCTAGAATCTCAGAAGCGCTCTGCATAATCATCGAGGTTGTAAACCGGACGTTAACGACTGCGTTGGCGCCTAATTGTTCGGCTTCTTCGATCATGCGGTCCAGAGCCTGCTCTCTTGATTCCGCCATCATTTTCGTGTAGTCCGTTATCTCTCCTCCTACCAGATTTCTTAAAGCCGCTTTAATGTCACGGCCCACATGGCGCGCTCTTATGGTATTCCCCCGGACAAGGCCGTAGACTTTTGTGATCCTTTTCCCGTGAACTTCATCCGTATTCACCAAAATCATTTCTTAACCTCCTTATACCTTTCTTTTTTGTAAGAGAAAATCTGTTCTCTCCCTAAAGACACAACCAGAATCACGACACCTATGAGGGCAGCCAGAATCCCTATCTTCAATATCAACGGAATACCGGGATCCTTGATAAGGCCCTCCACCAACTTATAACCACCAAAAAAAAGAAAAATCATAGCGCCAATGGAAAGGAATATCCATCCGATGTTTCTTTCCAGGCGGTTATAAACCGATGACTCATATTTCTCCCATGCTTCCTTGGATGGCTGTTTTAATTCCATGGTATCCATAACCTCCTCCAATTTTTTCATTTCTTCAAACTCCTTCCTGCATTCCTGGCATTCTTCTATATGCTGCTCCACGATTTTCTTCTCCTTTTCATCCAGCTCGCCGTCATGGTAAAGGTAGACCATTTTTTTTATCTCATCATGTCTCATTTATTTCTCCGTTTCTTCACTGGTGTCCCTTCTCAGATAAGGAGTTAAGATTTTCCTTAATTTTATTTTGGCATAATAAAGAGAAGACATGACCGTCCCCATGGGCTTTTGTATGATCTCTGCAATCTCCTGATAAGAATACTGATGGAAATATTTCAGTAGGATGACCTCCCGCTGCACCAGAGGAAGCCTTTCAATCCCCTTCCAGAGAACATCCCTTATTTCCAGATTTCTGCTTTCATCTTCAAACACATGGATCCTTTCTATGGGAATCTCACTCATCCTGCGCTGCTTTCTCAAATGGTCCAGGCATAGGTTCTTCAATATAGTATAAAACCAGGGATAAAAAGCTTTGCTCTGATCAAATTTTTTTATCTTGCGAAAAGCGCGGATGAATGCATCCTGGGAAATATCCAGAGCATCCTGAACATTTTTAACAAAACCCAGTGCCACATAGTAAGCCGTGCTTTTGTATCGGGTGACGATTTTTTGATAGGCCTGTTTGTTTCCCCTGGCAACCGCCGTTAAAATATCTTTCTCAGAGGCCTTTTCCTTATCCATGTTCAGAACCTCGGTTTTCTGGATAACAAGGATGTGTCCCAATGCGCTTTCTCCGGCCATTTCTTACTCTTTCCATCCTGATATACGCAGAGGAAGCGCATTTTATTCAATAAAGACTCTATCAATCTTCCTTCCCTTTTCTTTGTCGTACCACTTCAAACAAAAAAACAGAAGCCGCAGAAGCCACATTCAATGAATGAACCTCGCCCCAAAGAGGGATAGAGAGTATTTCGTCACATTTTTCTTTGATGATGCGCCTGAGGCCTTTTCCTTCGGAACCCATGACGATGCCTACAGGAACATTGTAGTCGAATTCATACCAGAATTTGGAGCCCCCCTCCTCAGCTCCAACCAACCAGATCTCTTTTTCCCTTAACGCATCCATGGTCCTGGCCAGATTTTTTACCCTGGTTACATGCACATGTTCCAACGCCCCTGCCGAAACCGTATGGACGGCTGTCGTCAATCCGGCAGAATGCCTTTCAGGCAGGATGATCCCGTCCACTCCGGCTCCCTCGGCCGTGCGCACCAGAGCTCCCAGATTTTGAGGGTCCTCGATCCGGTCTAAAAGAAGAAAAAAAGGAAGTCCGGAAGAAGACAGCAGGGAATCAAGGGATGTGAATTCTTTTGAAGAAACAAAGGCAACAATGCCCTGATGATGGCTGTCTTCCCGGTCCAACCTTCTTTTTGGGGCCCATATCACCGGGATATTTTCTTTTCTTGCCAGTAAAAGGATTTCTTTAAACGGGTGTTTCTTCATATCTCTCTGGATCATGATTTTATGGACCCGCTTTGGGGAGTTCCTGATTGTTTCCAAAACAGGATGGATTCTTGCGATTTTATCCACAGCCGTTCCTCTTAAAATCTAATCTATACTAAAAAGGCGCGGTTATCAAACTTTACGTTTTTTATCCTTGATGATGAACGAGTCGAGATTGAAGAAAGCTAACTGAAATTCAGGTGTGGCTGAAGCGACATTGAAGATTTAGCCTTCTGAGTGCTTTGTTTGAGGGAACTCGGCAAAGCCGAGCTGTGAGCATGTCTGACCCACGGACGGGGGGAGTTGCGCAGCAGCCGATAACACAGTACGAAGAATGGCGTTAAAAATCTGAAGGGAGCACAAGCCATATCTGAATTTCATATCGGCTTGCCTTAATGGTAAAAAAATGGCGATTAAAATGAAATTGACAACAAAAAAATATTTTTTCAGTTGTCATTTTTGTTAAAAACATGTATATCCTTGAAAGCAAAACAAAAAAATGATCATCGCCATTTTTTTTATGAATAGGTCAGGCGAATAATAGTTGTTTTAGGAGGCTCGTATATGAATTTCTTATTCAGCCTGTGCATTCTCTCACTCTTTCTCTTATTGGGCAAGATCCTCAGGGCCAACATAAAAATTCTTCAGACACTTTTCCTGCCCTCAGCCATTATTGCCGGTTTTATCGCCCTTGCCTGCGGTCCCTATGGATTGGCCCTTATCCCTGACTGGGTCATACAACACTGGTCCCCCCTTCCGGGAGCGCTCATCAATATCGTTTTTGCCACTCTTTTTCTTGGTGTGAACATTCCCGGTATAAGAAAAATATGGGATGCGGGCGGATCACAGCTCTGTTTTGGCGCCATCGCCGGTGTGGGGCAGTATTTTATCGCACTTCTGATCACAGGGCTCATCCTTGTTCCTCTGTTCAAAGTCCATCAGCTTTTTGCCTGTATTGTCGAGGTCGGTTTTTCAGGAGGCCACGGTACGGCTGCCGGAATGAAAGACGCTTTCAAAGGCTATGGATTTTCGGCAGGAGGGGACCTGGCGCTTATGTCTGCGACCGTGGGCATACTCACGGCTGTCATCGGGGGAATGATCCTGATAAATATCGCTATACGCAAAGATCACTGCACCCATCTCAGTATTAAAAAAGGAATCCCCCTGTTCAAGAAAAAGGGCCTTATCCCAAAAGACAAAAGATACTCTATCGCCACGGCCACTGTCGCCTCAGAGGCTATCGAACCTCTGAGTCTTCACTTTGCTATTGTGGCGATCGCCATTGCCATAGGCTGGGCCTTCCTGTCAGGCCTTCAGGCCATACATTCGGAATTCGATAAATTCCCCCTGTTCCCGCTGGCCATGATAGGTGGCCTTATTGTCCAAAAAATCTCAATAATATTTAAAATAGACAAATATTATGATAAAAGTACCTTTGACCGGATACTCGGTTTTTCCCTGGATGTGCTGATTTTATCAGCCATCGCAACCATAAAACTGGATGTGTTCATAGCCAATCTATGGCCCTTTTTAATCATCATGGCCACGGGAATCACATGGATGGTATTCTGTGCTGCCTTTCTGGCTCCGCGTATGTTTCGAAATTTCTGGTTTGAGCGGGGGATCACAGAATTCGGGATGCAGACGGGCGTAACGGCTGTCGGGCTTCTGCTTCTTCGTGTCGTAGACCCTCTCTACAAAACGGATACAGCTAAAGCGTTCGGGTTCAAACAGATGATCTACGAACCATTCCTTGGGGGAGGGTTTATAACGGCCTTCTCCCCTATGCTGATCACCAAACTAGGGCTTTGGAAATCCATGGCCGCCTCCCTCGCTATCATGCTCCTCTTTTTCCTGGTATCGCACCTTAACGGGTGGGTCAACCTGAAACCAGGTCTCAGGTGCCGCGAATAAAACGCGACACTTCAGCCGCTCTTTGAGCACAGCCCTTTATGGGTACCGGGAAATCCAATTGTGAACCTTCCTCCACCAAAGGAATAAATTTATCCAAATCAAGACCTGAAATCTGTGCTGTCAGGGCCACTCTGAGGGAGTGGAACAAATCCTTTCCTTTACATCCGGTATCTTTTTTAATGTCACGGCTGATCACGGAAAGCCTGGCAAAATCAATTTCTTTTTCTCTGTTCAGCTTCTCGTCAAGAGCGGTGACGACTTTCCTGCCGCAGTCTGTCCCCAACACTCTGCGGGCTTCAGCCGTCATGCTGTCCGGAGAAAACTTAAAAAAAACCGAGAACTTTTCCGCGATATCAGAAAATGTATTAATGCCTTCACTCAGAGGTGCGGCTGCCTTCTCCAGCCAATTCCATTGTTTGTGATTCAGGTTCTCTGGTAGATAGCCGGCCTTTTTGAGCTCCACTAAGGTCTTTTCAGCTTTCTCTTTATCCGTAAGCATCTTGATGTGCTGCCGGTTGATCCAATAGAGCTTGTCATAGTCAAAGATCGCAGCGGACCGGCTTGCTTTTGTGAGATCAAAACCTTCAATGAGTTCGTTTTTTGACAGAACCTCCCTGCCGTCCGGCGGGGACCATCCCAGGAGAGCCAGGTAGTTTAAAAGGGCCGAGGAAAGAAGGCCCTGCTGGCTGAATTGAGAGACGGATGTCGCTCCATGACGCTTGCTGAGACGTGTGTTGTCCTTTCCCATGACCATTGACAGATGAGCGAACTGTGGGGGATCGAATCCGAAGGCTTGATACAAAAGAAGCTGCTTCACTGTATTGATGAGATGGTCTTCTCCCCTAATGACATGGCTTATCTTCATAAGCGCATCATCTATCACAACCGCATAATTATAGGACGGAATCCCATTTGACCGGATAAGCACAGGGTCACCGATAAGCCCTAATTGAAACGATAAGGAATCCCGAACAATATCATGAAAAGTCAGGGTCCCTTTGTCCGGAGTGAGCAGCCTCACAACCGCCTTTTCCCCGGCCTTCACTCTTTGTTCGGACTCCCTTATAGGAAGACTGCGGCACCGGCCGCTGTAGACCGGCGTCTTTCCCATAGCAAGGGCTTTGTCTCTTTCCTTTTTCAGTTCCTCCGGGCTGCAAAAACAATAGTAGGCTTTGCCCTGTTCGATAAGGGCTTGTGCATGGGCGTTGTATTGATCGACCCTCAGTGACTGTCTGTAAGGGCCGTAGGCTCCTCCCTTATCCGGGCCTTCATCCCAATCCAGACCTAGCCACCGGAGGTCCTTTATCAATCTGTCTTCGTATTCTCGCTCAGACCTTTTAATATCCGTGTCCTCAACTCTTAAGATATACACTCCTTTATTCTGACGGGCAAAAAGCCAGTTAAAAAGGGCTGTCCTCGCATTACCGACATGCAGGAATCCTGTGGGACTGGGCGCAAAGCGGACTCTTACTTTCTTCATGAAGCCTCCTCTAATAAATCAGGTTCCTTTGCCATGCTTATCATACGGATATTCCTGGCTGTGTGATTCAGGGCTTTTTTAAAAAAGCAGCGGCCCAGGCTGCAATGGCATTCCCCCTGCCTAATTCTCCCGTCCCCTCATTGGTCTTGGCCTTTATCCCGAGGTCTTCTTCACTCAACTCCAGAACCGGGCAAAGGATCTTCTTCATCTCAGGTATATAAGGCCCCATCCTCGGTGCCTCTGCAATGATGATCGAGTCAATATTTACTATCTCCCAACCCTGAGTTTTCATCATTCCCATGACGTCCTTTAATATTTTCCTGCTGGAGATGTTTTTATACTCCGGATCCGTGTCAGGGAAAAACGTCCCTATATCTCCTTTTCCTGCCGCTCCCAAAACAGCGTCAACTATGGCATGGATCAAACAGTCTCCGTCAGAATGACCCAGAAGCCCTTTTGGAAACGGGATTTTGACTCCGCCCAAATACAGCTCTTCTCCATGGACAAGCCTATGGATATCATACCCGATCCCGATTTTAATCTTCAACAAAGACCTCCGCTATACGAATGTCTTCCGGAAAAGTGATTTTTATGTTGGTGTAATCACCCGGAACAACCGTCACCCTTCCGCCTGCCCTCTCTACAAGAGAGGCTTCATCCGTGCCGTAATAACCGTCCTTTACTGCTTTCTCCAGAGCCGGCTTTAAGACAGAATAGCGAAATCCCTGTGGAGTCTGGCATCTGTAAAGCCGGCCTCTCTCAAGTGTTTTCTCGACAACATTTTCTTTGACAGATTTAACCGTGTCCTGTATGGGCCAAACAGGAACCGCTGCACCTTTCTCCCGCGCAGCTTTGATGACCCGGGAAATCAGGTCCGGTTTGACGAGAGGCCTTGCCCCGTCATGAATAAGAACCACGTTCTCCGGATCCTCCCCGACCTCTTTAAAACCAGCGGTTACGGAATCCTGCCTTCGCACACCTCCGGGAACGACTTTTCTCACCTTGGAATATTGGCTGTACTGCCTGTGTTCGGGCTTTTCCTTATTAAGGACCAGTACGATGTCGTCCACTTCTCTGTGCTGCTGCAGGCTTTCAAGAGCTCTGTCCAATACGGTTTTGCCCCTTATGAAGGCATTCTGTTTATCTGAACCAAAACGCAGGCTCCTTCCAGCTGCAACAACAATAACATAGGTTTTGCCCATTTATTTTTTTTCTGTTGTTTTTTCCCCTGGGGAGGTGCGGATTTTTTGTGCGGCTTGAAGCATGATATCCTGAATCCTAAACACGACTGAATCAATGTCTTCGACCATTCCCTCTCTGAGCAACATATTGTCCAGCATTTGAAAAGCAAGCAGGGGCAGACCCTTTGACTTTGGATTTTTTTTATGGACCCTGACCATTTCTTTGATCAATCTGTTATCCGGATTGATTTCAAAGACCTTTTTTGAAAACTGGTATTCCTTATTGGCCATTTTCATAATTCTCTCCATCTGGACAGAAGGACCGTCAGAAGGATGGACCAGCAGGCATGGGCTGTCCACAAGCCTTTTTGATATCCGGACATCAGTGACTTTTTCCCCGTACAGATCCTTTAAATAAGTGACAAAATTTGTTACCTCTCCCATATAGGTTTTGCTTTTCTTCTTCTCGTCTTCCTCTTTCACCTCAATTTCTGCGCTCTCCACCATTTTAAAAGCTTTTTCTTTGTATTCCCCGAGATGCTCGAGCACAAATTCGTCCAAAGGATCATCAAGATAAAAGACTTCAATATCCTTTTTCTTAAAAGCCTCCAGTGCCGGATTCTTCTCTATGGCTTTCATATCCGGCCCGCTCGCATAGTAAATCTCTTTCTGTTCCTCAGACATCCGCCCGCTGTACGAGTCCAGATCCGTATATTCCTCCTTGTTCTTTGAGGAATGGAAGATCAAAAGCTGTGATAATTTGTCTTTGTTCTCAAAATCACTGACAATGCCTTCTTTTATATGTTTGTTGAAATGGTCCCAAATACGCAGGTATTGCTCCCTTTCATCCTTTTTTATTTGTGCTAACCTGGAGATCAGTTTTTTTATGATGTGTTTCTTTATCTTGTTTATTTTTATGTCATTCTGAACCGTTTCTCTGGATATATTCAAAGGAATTTCCTCTGAATCGATGACGCCTTTCACAAAACGCAGGTATTCGGGCATAATATCCCTGCTGTTTTTTTGAATCAAGACCTTTCTGGAATACAAATCAACTCCGGGAGGAGATCTAAAGAATCCTATGTTCTCCATGGAAGACTTTGGAACAAACAAAATCGTACTGAATTGAACCGGGGCATCAGAAGAGAGGTGCACATATGTTTCGGGTTCTTCCTGTACGTTACTGAAAAACTTATAAAACTCAATATAATCTTTCTTCTTAAGAGAAGACCTGGGCTGTGTCCAGATCGCTTCAGCCACCTGGAATTTCTCATTTTCAATATAAACCGGGAACGGGACGAATCTTGAGTATTTCAATAATATCGCTTCTATCCTGTGTCTTTCGAGAAATTCTTTCTGGTCATCTTTTAAAAAAACTTCTATTCGCGTCCCCCGCTTCTTCTTTACGGTGGGCTCAATGGTATAGTTGGTATCTCCCGTAGATCTCCACAGATAAGCACGGCTCCCTTTTGTAAAATATTTCGTGTAGATATGGACCTGTTCAGCAGCCATAAAAGTTGAATAAAATCCAACTCCAAACTTCCCGATAAGATCGACCTTTTCTTTCTCTTTTGTCTTTGACAGCTTTTTGAGGAAATCAATTGTCCCTGAATGGGCAATGGTGCCAATATTTTCCATCAGGTCTTTTCTTGTCATTCCTATTCCCGTATCCTCAATAATGAGCTTTTTCTGGTCCCTGTCAAAAGAAATCAGGATACACAGCTCCTCGTCTCTATTCTCTACTTTTGAACTCGTCATAAGCTCAAACTGAACCCTGTTCAGCGCATCAACAGCATTGGAAATCAGTTCCCTTACAAAAACTTCCTTGTTTTTATAGAGAGAGTAGACAAGAATATTTAAAAGCTGCTTTATTTCCGATTGGAATTCATACTTTCTTCTGTATTGCTGGGCCACGTTCCCTCCCCCTAAGAATCGTTTTCGTATCTGCCGAAGATCATCTTGCCCACTGTTGTCTGCAGAACAGAAGTCACTGTCACATCAATGGTATGCCCCACCATTTTTCTGGAATTGTCCACAACCACCATAGTGCCGTCATCCAGGTAAGCAACGCCCTGATCTTTTTCTTTCCCCTCTTTTAAAATAAAAGCTTTTATTTTCTCTCCCGGGAGAACTACCGGTTTTAAGGAATTGGCGAGTTCATTTATATTAAGCACCTTGATTCCCTGCAGCTGGGCTATCTTGTTCAAATTGAAATCATTTGTGATGATCTTGGCATCCATCTGCTTGGCTAACTCGATGAGCTTGGAATCAACTTCTCTTATCTCAGGAAAATCATCCTCTGAAATCGTGACATTGATGTAAGAAGATTTCTGGAGCCGGTCTAACACATCAAGGCCTCTTCTTCCTCTTTGCCTTTTGACTCCATCTGATGAATCAGCCACCAGCTGCAGTTCCTTGAGAACGAATTGAGGGACTATCAAGTTCCCTTCAATGAAATAGGCATCAGCAATATCTGATATCCGGCCGTCAATGATGACGCTTGTATCCAGAATTTTGCTCTCTTTTCCCGTATTTTTCTCTTTGAAAAAGGAAAAAACATGGAGAGGGCTGAACCACTCGGGCTTTCTCATCCCGATCAAAAATCCCAGATAGGGAAAAATGATCAGAAAGAACACCTTAAAAAAGGCGGCGGTCTGGTCCTTTAAGATCGTCTGGTAAACCGTTCCGAGCAGCCATCCGATAAAGATGCCACATAAAAAACCGGCAGTGACCCCCCAGATGGATCTAAAAGGACTCTTCCGTATTTTTAATTCGAATAAGACAAAGAACAGGCTCGCCACAAAACCGGCTGCCGCTCCATAATAATTGGGCAGCCCAAAAGGCGGCAAAAAGAACGCCACCGTCGTTATGATGGTGATAACCAGTAGTCTAAAAATAAAAATGCCCATAGCTGAATGATTTATAAAATTAATATTGTAATATAAAAATATTCATTTGCTACCACATATTATATATATTTTTTACTAAAAAAGCACATCTACTGTTTCTTTTATATTTCTTACCCCTATAAGATCAATATTATTGATGCTCTTTTTGTTGAGTTCGGGCAGGTTCCCTTTTGGAAGAACCACGGATTTAAAACCCAGGGAAGCCGCTTCTTTTATCCTGGCTAATGTCTGGCTTACTGATCTGACCTCCCCACTCAATCCGATCTCTCCCAGAAGAGTCAGGTCCAAAGGAACGGGCTTGTTCTGAATACAGGAAACCAGTGCCGCTAAAATGCCGAGATCCGCAGCCGGTTCCCTAATAAATAATCCTCCCGCCACATTCATATGCACATCCTGCCCCCCAAAACCAAATCCCAATTTTTTCTCTATAACAGCTAAAAGCATCGCAGTCCTGTAGTGGTCAAGCCCTATGGTCATCCGCCTGGGATTTCCCACAAACAAAGTAGAGGAGACGAGCGCCTGGATCTCGGCTAAAAGCGGCCGTGACCCTTTTATGGTGCACACAGCCACGCTGCCTGACTCACCTTCCGGCCGTTCTTTCAAAAAGAAAGCCGAAGGATTAGAAATGGCTCTTAACCCGGTTGACTCCATGTTAAACACAGCTATTTCCGAAACAGGTCCGAATCTGTTCTTAAAAGCCCTTAATATTCTGTGGCTGTGATCTCTTTCCCCTTCAAAATAAAGAACGACATCGACCATATGCTCCAGAGACTTGGGGCCTGCTAAAGAGCCTTCTTTGGTTATATGCCCGACTAAAAAGGAACATATGTCATTTTTCTTGGCAAACCTGAACACTTGGTTCGTAACTTCCCTGACCTGGCTTATCGTGCCCGTGCTTGATGAGAGGTTGGAAGAAAAGACCGTTTGCACTGAATCCAATATAAAAATCTGAGGCTTAAGCTCAGAAGCATGGGAAATAATCTTTTCAAGGTTTGTCTCTGCCAGCAGATATAGCTCCCCCTTTTCTATTCCCAGTCTTTCTCCCCTTATCTTGGTCTGTTCCAAAGATTCTTCACTTGAGACATAGAGCACTTTCTTGCCTTCTTCTGCAAAATCCCGGCTAACCTGAAGCAGCAGAGTTGATTTGCCTATTCCCGGTTCTCCTCCGATCAAAACCAGAGAGCCGAGGACGACTCCCCCTCCTAAAACCCGATTCAGCTCCCCTATTTTTATTTGAAGGCGCTGCTGCTTTGCCTGCTTGATATCTTGATAAAGCATTGGTTTAGCAGGAGGGAAAGACAGGTCTTCCGTACCGGACGCTTCAATCTCTTCGATCATTGTGCTCCACTCGCCGCAGCGGGGGCATTTCCCCGCCCATTTGGGAGACTGGAACCCGCAGTTCTGACACACAAAAACTGACTTGCTCTTTTTCATCTTCTTAACCTGACTCTTATTTAACCTGATTGTTTATTCTTCAGTTGTGTGAAATTCTCTATTACTGAATCTGGCAAACTTGTTTAAAAAGGCAAGAGAAACCCTGCCGGTAGGTCCATTCCTCTGCTTGGCTATAATGATATCCGCTATCCCTTTTATGGTCTCGTCATCAGGGCGGTAAATTTCAGGGCGGTAAATGAAGATAACCACATCAGCATCCTGCTCAATAGCTCCTGATTCCCTCAGGTCCGACAATTGTGGGATGGGCTTTGCGCGCCCTTTCTCAGGAGCCCTGCTTAACTGAGAGATCCCTACAACCGGAATCTGAAGCTCTTTGGCAAGTTCCTTTAAAGAGCGGGAAATGAAAGACATTTCCTGATTCCTGTTCTCAAAACGACCGCCTGCACGCATGAGCTGCATGTAATCCACAAATAGGATGTCCAGGTTTTGCTCCATTTTCAGCCTTCTTGCTTTTGCTTTCATCTCAATGACAGTGAGTCCCGGTGTCTCATCCACAAAAATAGCGGCCTGAGAAACATTTTCCGCACCCTTCTGCAGATCTTTGAACTCCCTTTCGCTGAGGAATCCGGTCCTTACTCTCTGCAGATCCACTCTTGCTTCAGAACACAGCATGCGCATGGCCAGCTGTTCCTTTGACATCTCCAGAGAGAAGAACCCTATTGAATATTCTGTGTTGGTCCCGACATGCTGGGATATATTCAAGCAGAGCGCTGTTTTCCCCATGGAAGGCCGGGCAGCGACGACAATAAATTCAGAATTATGGAATCCGGCTGTGATACTGTCCAGGTCTCTGAATCCACTGGGAATCCCCGTTACCGCTTCCTGGCGATTTTTTAAAGATTCTATGGTGACCAAAGCCTCTGCTGTCAATGATCTCAGGGACAAAAACCCGGGCTTTATTCTCTGCTCAGCTACATCTATGATAGCGGATTGAGCCCGCTCTAAAAGCTGGTCTGCCTCTTCTTTCTGCTCATAACTGGCTGAAATGATCTCTGAAGAAGAGGTGATCAATCTCCGGAGAAGCGATTTTTCTTTAATTATCCGGGCATGATACTCGATATTCAGACTTTTTGGGACTCCATCCATTAAAGAAGAGAGATAAGAAATCCCCCCAACCTCTTCAAGGGCCCCGGATTTCTGGAGTTCTTCCGCAAGTGTAAGCAGGTCCGCGGGACGTCCCTTGTCAATCAAGGATATGATCGCTTCCAGGATTTTGCGGTTTGCCTCCTTGTAGTAGTCCTCGACAGAAATAATGGAAAGGACGACATTTAAATTTTTATTATTGACAAGAATTCCGCCTAGGACGGTCTTTTCCGTCTCCGGGCTGTGAGGCGGAGTTTTTTTTAAAAACGTAAAATCCAGGCTCATATTCTCTGTTTATTCTTTTTTGTTTTCTTCTTTTTTCTTCTTTTTCTCTGTCTTTTTTTTAGGAGTAATCTTCTCTTTTCCCTCCTTATCCTTTTTCTCTGCTTTTTTTGCCTCTTTTTTCACTTTTCTTTTGGGCTCTTTTTTAGGCTTGGCTTCCTTTTTGACTTTCTCCTCAGCTTCTTTTTTTGTTTCTTTTCTTCCTTCTTTTTCAGCTTCCTTTCCGTCTTCTTCCTTGGTTTCTTTTTTAACTGCTTTCTCTGTCTCCTCCTTGTCTTTTTTTTCGACTTCCTCTTCTTTTCCTTCTTTTCTCACTTCCACTTTAACTTCCGCTTGATGTTCCTGAAAAATTCTCACTGGAACCGTAAACGTTCCTGTTTTTTTTATGGGTTCATCCAGCAAAATCCTTTTTTTCTCAACGTCAAGGTCCAGTTTATCCAGAGATTCTTTGATGTCATTGGCACTCACAGACCCATATATCGTATCTTTATCGCTGGTTTTTCTTATGAAAATGAGGTTTGTATTGTTCAGCCGCTCTGTGATTTCATTATATGACTCCATTTCTTTTTCAAGCCCCTTTCTCAGAGCCTTCTGTTCTATCTCGATCATCTTCATGTTTGAAGGAGTCACCTTAATCGCCAGCTTCTTTGGTATCAAATAGTTTCTTCCGTATCCGGGAGCCACGTTAACAATATCTCCCTTCTTCCCAAGATTATCCAAATTTTCCTTTAAAAGTAACTTCATTTTCCCTCCAGTTTTAGCCTTACTCTGCAATAAATGGAAGCAGTGCCAGCTGTCTCGCCCTTTTTATGGCTTTGGTGAGTTTCCGCTGATGATAGGCACACGTACCCGTAACCCTGCGGGGTGCTATTTTGCCCCTTTCCGGGACATATCTCTGTAAAATATCAATATCTTTATAATCAATTTCCTTCACATTGTTCTTGCAAAACCAGCAGAATTTCTTCCTGCGCGAAAAATATCTCTTTGGGTTTCTTGCCCTTCTCTCATCATGCATGCTTATTCTCCTTCTTTTTTATCTTTCTTGGATTCTGCTTCTTTTTTTTTGTCCTTTTTAGGTTCTTCTTTATCCTTCTTTGATTCCCCCTCTTTTTCTTTGTTGGCTTTGGTGCTTTTCTTTTTAACAGGTTTTGCTTTCTCTTCTTTTTTATCCGGTTCTTCCTGTTTATCCGGTTCTTTGGGCTTTAGAGGCTTTTCCGCCTTGGCCTTCTTTTCTTTTTTTGCGGCCTCTCCCTTAAAGGAAGGTTCCTCATCTTTTTTGAAGGTCAAATACCTGATGACAGCCTCTTTCTGTTTGAACTGACGTTCCAGCTCCGTGTATGTCTCCGGACCCCCCTCATAATAGAAAAACACATAAAAGGCAGAGTCGTTTCTCTTTATAGGATAAGCAAGCTTCCGCTTACCCCATTTATCAATATGGATCATCCTGCCTTTTTTCTTTTTTACGACATCTGCCATCTGGCTGATGAACTGCTCTGTCTCTTCTTCAGAGAGGGTGGGTGCAATTAAAAAAGCTGTTTCGTAATATCTCATACATTCCTCCTTACGGATATTCAGCTCCTTTTCTTTTGAAAAGAAACAAGGAGTTAGTTAAATTCACGTATTAAACATGACTCCTTTTTTTATTATACACATTCATCGCTCTATCTAAAGAGCTGTTTAAAATGATATCAAATGCTTTAACAGCATTATCAATGCTTTCTTGCAGCCGTGCTCTCTCTCTCTTCATAAAAGAGGAAAGCACGAAATCAGACGGGTCACTCCCTTCGGGCACAGGACCTATCCCTATTTTTATTCTGGGGAAGTCCTGCGTCTCCAGTCTTTCTATAACAGACATAATCCCTTTGTGAGACCCGCTGCTGCCTGCTCTCTTTATCCTTATCTCTCCTAATAAAATATCGAAATCATCGTGGACAATTATCAAATTCTCCAGAGGGATATCATATCTCTCTTGAATCCGTTTGACCGCTGTTCCGCTCATATTCATAAAGACCCTGGGTTTGGCCAGGAGAATCTCGTGATCATCCCTTTTTACTTCAGCCCCACGAAATGTCTTGTCCATGACCTTAAGCTTAGCACCCCATCTTCTCGCTAATCTGTTCACAAGTACGGATCCGGCGTTATGTCTGGTCCGGGCATATTTTTGACCAGGATTTCCGAGTCCAACCACAGCCAACAAATATCACTCCTTTTTCTCTTCCTCTTCCTTTTTTTCTTCTTTTTCTTCCTTCCCTTCTTCGGCTTCTCCTTTTTCTTCTCCGATAACTTCGGGCTCTTCTCCCTCTGCAATCAGTTCCTCTTCTATTTCCTCTTCCACTTCAATCTCTTCCTCCACCGGGAGCATGATATGCGCAATCACTGTATTGGGATCTGTAATGAATCCCACATTCTCAGGGGGCTGGATATCCTCCAGCTTGATGGATTGATTCAAATGAAGGTCACTGATATCCACTTTAATTTGATCAGGAATGTCCTTTGGCAAACATCGCACCTGGACCTCTCTGTTCATAAAGTCAACAAAACCTCCTTCTGACTTGACTCCGACCGCTTCTCCGGTCAAAACGACCTGAACCGTCACTTCAATCGCCTCAGTCATTGCAATCTCAATCAGATCCACATGCAGAAGTTCATCTGTTATAACATCGAGCTGGTAGTCTTTTATCATCACGTTCTTCTTTGTGGAGTCGAAAGCTACTTTAAATATGGTGTTTTCGCCACTTTCTGATTTTAATATAGAAAATATATCCTGTTTAGACAACACCAATGAAATGTTTTTTGTCTTGGGTCCGTAGAGAACTGCTGGGAGCTTGCCTTCCCTTCTTAACCGGCGCGCTGCATTTTTCCCAACAGCTTCTCTTACTTCAGCTTTTACCGTCAATTGCATGGCATATTTCTCCTTATTCAAATAAAGAACTCACAGATTCTCCTTTATGAATTCTGCGAATCGCCTCACCAAAAAGTTCCGCTACGGATAAAACCTTAATCTTATCAGATTCTTTCTTCTTTCCGTCAAGTGGGATGGTATTGGTTACCACCAACTGTTTTAATTCTGATTCATTTATCCTTTCGATTGCCTTTCCAGAAAGCACCGGATGGGTGCAGGCAGCAAAAACTTTCCTCGCTCCTTCTTTAATAAGAGCCTCCACGCTTTGGACCAGGGTTCCTCCTGTATCAACCATGTCATCCAGAATGATGACATCTCGTCCTTTGACATCCCCTATAACATGAAGAACCTTTGCAATATTCGGAGCGGGTCTTCGTTTATCAATGATCCCTAATGAGGCATTCATTCGTTTGGCAAACCATCTGGCCCGTCCGACTCCTCCGGCATCCGGGGATATTATCGTTAGGTTTTTCAAATCAAGGCTTTTAAAATATTTTTCCAAAACAACTCTCGCAACAAGGTTATCCACAGGTACGGAAAAAAATCCTTGAATTTGAGGGGAGTGAAGATCCATAGTCAGAACACGGTTCGCTCCCGATGCCTCGATTAAATCCGCCACCAGCCTGGCAGAAATGGGTACACGTGGACGGTCTTTCCAGTCCTGTCGGGCATAACTGTAATACGGAATAACAGCGGTTATCCTTTCAGCTGATGCCCTTTTCAAAGCATCAATCATTATAAAAAGCTGCATCAAATGAAAACTCGTCTCCTGGGCTCCGGTTTGAATGACGAAAACATCTTCTCCGCGGACATTCTCGTCAATATAAAAATGGATCTCTCCGTCACTAAACTGCTCAAGAACTGATTTTCCAAGGTCCATTTTAAGATAAGATGCAATTTCTTCCGCTAAGATAGGATTAGATGAACCCGTAAAAATCTTCATGTTCTCTTCCTTTTCAAATAATTTTTCACTCTCTCTTATGAATAAATAAAATACCAAAACATGGCTGGGGCGGGAGGATTCGAACCTCCGAATGGCGGCTCCAAAGGCCGCTGCCTTACCGCTTGGCTACACCCCATGCGCTAAACGACTCCAATACTCTTCTCTATCCAATGTTTCCGCCAGCACCCCAGAATAAACTTTTTTAACACTCTCCAACGCAGCTTCTGCTTTATCCTTTCGTTCAAAAAGCCCAAATACGACTGATCCCGTGCCGCTTACCAATGACAGCACCGCACCTGTTTTACTGATATGGCTTTTAACTTCCTTGATCTGGGGATATAAGTGAAAAACAGTCTCTTCTAAATCGTTCTCTAATCCGCCTAATCCTCTGGTATTCAGAAACTCGATAATTTTACTGTCTTTGTCTTTTGAAGTCAAGCTCTTAGGAAAGCTGGTATAAACCAATTTTGTTGAAATCGGGGTGCCTTCCAAAACCAACACACAGTAAAATCTGGGGAGGTCATCAATGACCGAAATTTCATCTCCTCTGCCTGCGCCAACGCATAAGCCCCCTTCCATGAAATAAGGGACGTCCGCTCCAAGCCCTCGCCCAAACTCCATCAATTCTTCCTTCTTCAGGTTCAAACCGAGCATTTTGTTGAGCGTCAACAGAGTGACTGCTGCGTTACTGCTTCCGCCACCCAGGCCGGCTCCTGCTGGAATATTTTTGACCACATGGATATTTATCCCTTTATCAGTCATGGCCTGCTCTTTCATGATATAAGCGGCTTTATACACAAGATTATCTCTCCCCCAAGAGATAGATCTGTCCGGCCCCTTGAGAGCAATAGGCCCTGAAGAAGAGAGCTCTATCTCTATTTCATCATGGAGAGAAATGCTCTGGAAAAGAGTTCTGATGTCGTGATAACCATCATCTCTCTTTTTCAACACTTCTAAACCGAGGTTGATTTTAGCAAATGCGTTAATTCTCATTATTAACTATTTTTCGTATTTCCTCCCAGGATTTTTCTTCGAAGCCTTTAATAAAAGACAATGAAAAGTGACTTTTTTTCACCGGGCTGTTGAAATCAATCCCAAGAACTTTCAGTGTCCCCTTTTGAAACCGGTTTTCAAAATCAAGGCTGCGGATAAGACCGGTGTCCTCAATATATTCACTGACCGTAAAACTCATATCTTGCTTTCTTCCTTCAATGACTTTCCCCTCATTATCCTTTTTGATGATCCATGGATCTTGACTATTATACTCCCCTTTTTCTCTCAAATAATCCCACTCCCCGATGAGGAAACAAATGACCTCGGACAGAGTCAGTTTGGCTCCAATGAATGTATCAATGATGCGCTCTTCGGTGCTTTCCCAGTATATTTTCTTTGAAGGGACTACAAGGAAAGCCCTTTCCTTATCTATGATAATCTGATAGACCGTCCGGCCTAAAAAATCAAAGGCTTCTATCTTCCCTTTATCTGGGATACTGAAAAAAAAAGAAAACTTTGACCTGGAATATCCTTCCTCTCCTGTGATCCTTAGCGAAGCAAATCCTTCTATGGTCTCTATGAGATCAGGATAGGGAGAAAGCAAAACATGCGAAGACCTGCAACTAAAGGAAAAAACCAGACCTATACACAAGAAAATAATACGGACTTTCTGTAAGCACAATCTCCTGGTTTCACTTATTTCTTTTCACCCTTTGTTTCTACGGTGCTGACTTTTTTCCTATCATCAGAAAGCGAAAATCCATAGTCGTCTATCTCAGCGCTCTTTTGCGGCCTTTGACTTTTCCTTGGTTCAAGCTCAGTTATTCTTGACCTCCTCCTTGACTCCTCATCGACTAAAGAGAACCCGTAATCGTCGATTTTCTTCTTTTTGCTTCCCGACGACTTTTTCTTTTTCCTCAAAAGGGGATAAAAAGGAGATTTGATTTTTTTGCCAAAGCAAGAGATTTTGGGATTTGCAATCAAAATAACCATAAATACGACAAATATTATGACTACCCCTAACAAAACAATATTCATTTTGTTCTCTTTTTTTATTGATTGAAAAGCCAGGCCTTATTGAGACCAAGCCCGCATGGACTTAAATCAACCTTTATCCTCTATCTCTTCCTGGAAGTCAGGTATTTTAGATATGATCTTTTCCTTTCCCAAATAAAAACCAATAAAAAACGCTGATGATGCAAGAAGAAGTGTGAAAAATGATTTAAAAATGTTTTTCATTGTCCTTATACCTTAATCTAGTTCCCTTTAGATTCTTAACCAAATTGCAAAAAAAGTCAACCCTGTGCATCCCAATTTTTAATCAATGAAAAACACTGGCTTCAAAGATATAGATATCCACGTCCGTCTTCCATGTGTCTTTCGGAAGCCCTGCCTTCAGGCATGTCTGCTCAAGAAACTCCGTCTTGGACCATTTGTTCTCTGTGGCGACCTGAGGCAATAAAAGCCCTTCTCTCGGGCCTTTTGCTATGATGAGGCCATGCCTGCCGACTTCAATCTCTGAAATATCATCAATTTTTCTGGGAACTGTCAACACGGATATCTCCATCTCCAAACCTGCTAGTTCTGAAGGGGCCAGAGGTGGGAATCTCGCATCTCTGCACGCTGCATAGACAGCAGCCTGGGCAACGGTTTTATAGAGAGGCCCAACAGGTTCTATGAATCCTATACACCCTCTAAGCCTCCCGCTCTTTCTCAATGTCACAAAGGCACCCCTCTTAACATACAGCTGGGAGCTGTGAGGTTCAGGACAGACTATCCTCTTTTCTTTCACATAACTCTGTATGGCGGTCCGGCCTATCCTTAAAAGCTCATCTTTCTCTCTCTGAGACAGGACAAATTCGTCCGCCTCTTTTTTTGCATACACAGCTGCGGACATATAACCAACAACCTGAGATTCCGGTCCGCCTGCTGAAGAGGAATCGTCATAACAGAGGAAATCCACAAGAGTTTCTCCCAAACCCATAGCGTATTGAAGAGACGTGACGACCCCGGCACCTCCGCACAGGATGTTCTCTCTATCCAAAATCCTGTTTTCCAGATCTTTGATGTCTTTGGAAACGATCAAATCGATTGTGTTTTTGTCCTTTTTGTTTGCCTGCTCTTTGGATAGATAATGTGACATGTCCGTAGAAACAATGACAATAATCCTGCTCTTCGAGGCGATATCCATAATCCCTTTCGCCAATCTGTCAATCAGCTCCCTTGAAGGGACTCCCATGACAACAGGGATTATTTTCGTATCGGGAATGGTGCGTTGTATAAACGGAATCTGCACTTCTACGGAGTGCTCTTTCGCATGAGCCTCGGGAATAAATCCAAATCCTGTAGCTCTTGACAATTCCCTGGACAAGGCTTGATCCACAGGCACAGTCCCCAGAGGGGAAACATACCCTCCCTTCCGGTAGATAGAACACCCTCTAAAACCGAAATGATGGCTTGGTCCAATAATGACAACCGCATCGAATTCCTGTCCCAGCACTTGCTTGTAGGCATGGGCTGCGACCTTCCCTGAATACATATATCCGGCATGCGGGACAATGAGAGCCTTGAGTTGATATCCGTACTGAGGCCTATAGTCAGCTTCGGCCAACCATTGTTCGATCTGTTGTGACAGCTTCTGAGGACTCGCGCTGTAAAACTGTCCTACCCATACAGGCTTTCTGTCTCCCTGCGCCCGTAAAGGGTTGAGCGCGAGAATAAAAAGAAGAAGGAATACTGATACATTTCTTTTCATTTTATCTCCTCTCAAGTGTATTAAGATTCTTAAAAAAAATCAATACCGCCAGAGAGTGGGAAACAGAAAACCGGAAATTGTTTTTGCTCTGCGTAAATTGTTTTCACTGTACACTCTCTGCATTATTTGTTAAAATGATTTTTTGATTTTTGGAGATAACGATGCCTTTATACGAATATGAGTGCTCAAAATGCCATAAAACAATAGAAAAGATACAGAAGGTAGGAGATCAAGGCCCTCAAAAATGCCCTTACTGTGGAGGAACCTTAAAAAAATTGGTATCGATCCCTGCCATCAAATTCAAGGGTTCTGGCTGGTATGTAACAGACTATGCCGGGAATAAAGGAAATCTACATCCAGCGCGCTCTTCTGGATACCGCAAAAAAAAGACCCCAACCAGCACAGAGCCTTCAAGTAACAGGAAGACAGAACAGATAAAAACCTAATACAGTCAGTATGATGCGGATAGCGGTTCGCGTTCCAAATTGGATAGGGGATTCTGTGCTCGCCATCCCCGCTATAAAAAGTTTAAAAACAAATTTCCCTGACGCCGGTATCTTCATCATTGCTAAAAACTGGGTGAAAGATGTCTTCCTGAACCTGGAATTTGTGGATGAGCTTGTCACCATACCTGACCAAAACAACCTGACAGGAATCAGGTCTGCCGCAAGGAAACTGAAGAAATATGATTTTGACGCCGGGCTTCTCCTTACCAATTCTTTTCTCTCAGCTCTTCTGTTCGCCATGGCCGGTATCCCAAAAAGGTGGGGATATAAAAGAGACGGAAGGCAGCTTTTGCTCACAGAGTATGCTTCCTATACAAATCCGAGAAAACAAATCCATCAAGTCCTTTATTATCAAAACATCCTTTCCGGCCTCGGATTTAAGACCTATCCCCCCAAACTGCAGCTCTCCGTAACAGAACAAGAAAAAACCCTGGCAGGTGATTTTCTCCGTTCCTGTGGTATCGATCCCAAAAAAAAGACCGTCATTTTAAATCCGGGCGCTTATTTCGGCTCTGCAAAAAGATGGCCGGCATCCCACTATGCGTCCCTGGCGGAAAGGCTCCAAAAAAAGGCTCCTCTTAATCTGCTCATTATAGGTTCCAAGGCAGAAAAAGAGCTTACCCGTGCTATCACAGCCTCCCTGAAGAAAAAGCCCGTAAATCTTGCCGGTAAGACATCTCTGAGAATGCTCGCTGCCATTATGAGCCTGGCTGATGTAGTGGTTTCTAATGATTCAGGCCCCATGCATATCTCAAACGCTCTCGGTACTCCTGTTATTGCCTTGTTCGGCCCCACTGTTCCTGCTGCCACACAGCCGTTTCAACCACCTTATACGCTTATCAAAAAAGACGTCCCGTGCGGGCCGTGCTCTTATAGAGCCTGCCCTTATGAACACCAGTGTATGCTCAAAATACTCCCTGAAGAGGTTTTCTCGGAATGTGAGCGGTTCCTGTCATGAAAAAAAGGGCGGTATTTTTGGATAGAGACGGCACCATAAATGAAGACGTGGGCTATCCTGATTCCTTTGAAAGGATAAAAATCTATCCTTATAGTTATGAGGCCGTCATGAAAATCAACAAAGCGGATTTCCTGGCCGTGGTGATTACAAATCAGTCAGGAGTGGGAAGAGGACTTATAAAGGAGGAAGTCCTCAATGAGATCCATGAGAGAATGAAAGAAGCTTTTCAAAAAAAATCCGCCCGTATTGATCAGGTATATTACTGCCCCCATTATTCGAAATCGTCCATCCCGGAGTATCGTAAAGAATGCCTCTGCAGGAAACCTCATCCCGGGATGGCTCTAAAAGCCGCTGAAGAACTGGATATTGACCTGCCCGAGTCCTACATCATAGGTGATAAAGTCGAAGATATTCTACTGGGCATAAATATCAAAGCCACCCCGGTTCTTGTGCTCACAGGCTTTGGAAAACATGCAAGATCCCGGCTAAAAGAGATGAAAATCGAACCTGGCTTTGTTGCAAAAAACTTGCTTGATGCTGTAAACTGGATTTTAAAGAAGAAGGAAAAAGAAACAGCGGTTTAGTCTTTGAGCTCCTGTATAAAACACAAATGATTAGATTCAACGACATCCTGGAAAAAGTCTCCGCATGGTATGGAGAAAAGGATCTGGTCCCTCTGCAGAAAGCCTATGTTTTTGCCGCTCAATCCCATAAAGGGCAGGTCCGGCTTTCCGGAGAATCCTATCTCAGCCACCCCCTGGAAGTTGCCAATATTCTGGCGGACATGAAACTGGATCCCACCACACTGGCTGCTGCGCTTCTGCATGATGTTCTGGAAGATACGGATGTGACCGCCCTGGACATAAAAAAGTTTTTTGGCAAAGAGATCGCCCATCTTGTGGAAGGAGTGACAAAAATAAGCCTTGTTGAAGAATCCTCTCCTGAGACAAGCAGGGCAGAGACGATCAGAAAAATAATTCTTGCCATGACCGACGACCTTCGAGTCATCTTTATCAAACTGGCAGACAGAATACACAATCTTAAGACCTTAAAGTATCTTTCTGATAAAAAACAAAAGCAGATAGCCCAGGAAACCATAGAAATCTATGCCCCTATCGCAAACAGGCTCGGCATGGGTCGAATAAAAGGAGAGCTTGAGGACCTTTCTTTTCAGTATTTTGACCAAAAAAACTACTTCCGGATTCTCTCTCTGATAAAGACCAAAAAAAAAGACGCTGAAAGCTCCCTAAAAAAGATCGAAAGAGATCTTATTGAGCTGATGAAAAAAAACAGCATCCCGGCTGATGTGTCTTCCAGAATTAAGAGACCTTACAGCGTCTACAGCAAGATGAAGCGCCGGGGCATAAAATTCGATCAGGTCTATGACTTCATGGCCTTAAGACTTATTACAGACACCACCAGTAGCTGCTATGCGGCACTGGGTATCATCCATCAGAACTGGACCCATCTGCCTTCCCGTTTTAACGATTTCATCTCCATGCCAAAACCAAACCTCTATCAGGCCCTCCACACAACCATTCTCACAGAAAAAAAACAAACTATAGAAATACAAATCAGAACGCGCGAGATGCACGAAGTCGCAGTAAACGGCATCGCTGCTCATTGGAAATACAAGGAGACCGACGCCAAGGCCATAGTTAAAGAAGACCAAAGGCTTCAATGGCTGAGAGAAATGGCCGACCTTTACAAAGAGCAAAAAGACCCGAGGAAATTTCTAAAAGACTTAAAGACAAATCTGATCCCTGAAGAAGTCTATGTTTTTACACCAAAAGGAAAGGTCATAACCCTTCCCATGGGAGCTACTGCCCTTGATTTCGCGTTCAAAATCCACTCGGAAATTGGCTTGCATGCGGATAAGGCCATAATAAACAGAAGGACGGTTCCCTTAAAAACGGTCCTGGAGCCAGGCACTATAGTTGAAATCACAACCTCTGATAAAAAAACACCCTTAAGAGCCTGGCTTAATTTTGCTTTCACTTCTAAAGCACAACATCAAATAAAGAGATGGCTTAACAAACAGGAGCAAATAAAAAACATTTCTCTTGGAAAAAAGCTCTGGAACAAACAACTCAAAAAGCACAAAACCAGAGAAAGTCCTTTAAAAGGAAAAGAGCTTTTAAAGAAAGTAAGACAAGCGACATACCCTCATATAGAATCATTAAAAGATTTTTACGAAATGATAGGAATAGGCAAGATCGTTCTAAGCGAAAAATTATTAGAAAAGATATTCCCTGACAGAGAGCTCAAATCAGGTAAAGAGACGCTCATAAAAAAAGCAGTCAAAAAAGTCACTAAAAAACCCGCGCCCGATATTAGAGTTCAAGACATAGAAAGCTCAAGTATAAAATTAGCGAGATGCTGCTCTCCGGTACATGGGGAACCCATAACCGGTTATATCACCTCAGGAAAAGGAATTACGGTCCATTCGCTCAGGTGTCACCTGGTAAAAAAAGAAATCCTCCCCTCACAGCGGATGGTGGAGGTATCCTGGGATAAGCCAGCCAAAGGTGATTACGAGGCCTCTCTTTTGATCAGGGCCATAGACACTCCCGGCGTTCTTGCAAAAATAACATCAAAAATAGCAAGCCTGAAGATAAATATAAAGAAAGCCAATGTTGAGCCTTTCCCTGACAAAAAAACCAGAGTAAATCTTCACCTGGCTGTTACAAATATAGAACAGCTAGAGAAAGCCATTACAGAAATAAATGGAATCCGTGAGGTTCTCTCTGTGGAAAGATTATAATTGAGGATTATCCGGATTTTTTTACTTTTCCTGAACGTATACAGTTCGTGCAAACCCACACTTTTCTAGTCCCTGAATCGGTCTCAATCTTAACGCGCTGTAAATTGGGCTTCCATTTCTTTTTCGTCGCCTTGTGTGAATGGCTGACGCTGTTTCCGAAAACAGGACCTTTTCCGCAAATTTCACATACTTTAGCCATTTTCCTTTCTCTCTTGCAAAACACTCATTAAATAATCCTGATAAGTCTAAATAATTAAGGAATATATATAACATAAATTCGCTAAAAACCCAACCCCCTTTGGACAGGCAATCTATCTTCCGTTTCCGAAAAGAAGATATCCGCGCCTCAATTTATATGCTGTAAGCGTATTGTGCATAAGCAGCGCAACGGTCAGGGGACCGACTCCCCCCGGAACTGGGGTAAGAAAAGAAGCTTTGTCTATGACGCTCGGATGTACATCACCGATAAGCGTGTACCCTTTTTTATCAATGTCCAGCAGCCTCCCTTCAGGCTCTTTGAACATCTCTGCTGCCTTGGCTTTATCAGTCAGGTGATTAATCCCCACATCTATCACCACAGCCCCCTCTTTGACAAAATCAGGAGTTACAAACGCCCCTCTTCCAATCGCTGCTACCAATATGTCCGCCCTTGATGCTACTTTTGGAAGATTCTCTGTCCTGGAATGACAAACCGTTACGGTACCGTGCGCGTTGGTCATCATGATGGAAAGAGGTTTCCCGACAAGCAAGCTTCTTCCGATAATCACAATCTCCTTCCCCTTTATACTAATATCCCTTGATTTTAGAAGCTCCATTATACCTAACGGAGTGCAGGGCCGAAGACCGCTCTCGACTCTCAATAAATTCCCGAGACTGCACGGATTAAGACCATCTACGTCTTTCTCGGGCAGAATCGTTGTCGCGACTTCTTGGCTGCTGAAACCCTGCGGCAGCGGTTCCTGTACAAGGATCCCGTCTATCTGGTCCTTTTGGTTCAATTCTTCTATTTTTTTTTTAAGTTCAGAAGGATCTAAAGTCTCATTAAATGTCAGGACTTCGGAATAAAGGCCCAGCCTTTCGCAATTTCTCTGTTTCATCCCCACATATACTTGAGAGGCTTTGTTCTTTCCCACCAGAACCGCAGCTAAACCCGGGACCTCATTTCTTTCCGCTTTTATTTTGGAAACCTCATCTTTGACTCTTTCTTTGATTTTCTTTGCCAGAGCACTGCCTCCAAGCCAATCTCCCATAAAATCCTCCCGGAAAAAATTTTACAAATCATTATACATATGTCCTCTTTGAATGACAACACAAAAAGGATATCCAAACCGCTCCCCCTGTAGCCACCTGGCACAAAATTTGCTTACACAAAATAACATAAGAACGAATATTTATGGAATTTTTTATGCATATGGCTTTATCTCTTTTAAAACAGCGTGTGTGTCTGTGCCCATTCTTGACGATTTTGTTAAAAAAAAGTACCTTAGTTATGAAAGGATTGATTCGAAATGAACACAAAAACAATTGTATTATTGAGTCTCCTCATCCTTCTTCTCCTGTTAGCATGCTGCGTTATGTATCTTCCTCAGGATGAAATGAAGTTCGGAATCGAAGCGGCCCAAAAGGGCTTATGGGATGAGGCTATATTCAGATGGGAAAGAGCCGTTCAGCAGGATCCAAAGTCTCCTGCAGCCCATAATAATCTGGCTGTCGCTTACGAAAAAAAGGGGGCTTTTGAGAAAGCTGAAAAAGAATATAAAACAGCATTAGAGCTCAGCCCTGAAAACGAACAAATCCAATCCAATTACAAGCATTTTAAAGAAAACTTAAACAAAATTGAAAAAGATGAGAATAAAGATGAAAAAAGATAAATCCCTTCTTTATAAAACAATCATTATTTTCCTTCTGTTTGCTCTCTACAGCTGCAGCACCATGTCGTCCTATGTAGAGGTAAGCACGAACATAGCTAAAAAGCCTGAATTAAACCTGGCGCCATTCGAAGAAATTGTGATCACAGACTTCCTTCAAAAAAAGGAAAAACCAGATTTTGATATAAATAAGGAGATCAAAGAGTATTTTGCACAGGAGATGAGAATCAAAACAAAAAAAAGAGTAAATCTGGAACAGGCTTCTGCTGAAGATGAAAAGAATTTCAAAGAAAAAGAATTCTGGGTCAACCTTTCGGATAAAGAGAAAAAAGGAATCATTATATCCGGGACCTTTGAATACAAATCCGAAATAAGAAAAGCCCTGATAAAAGACAAGAAAAAATTTGAAGACCCCTTCTCGTATGAAGACAGGTTTGCCCAGAGAAACATGTACTCGCTCATTCTGGAGCTCTATTTTATAGACAGCCAGACAGGAGAGATCTTGTTCCAGCGGAAGTTCAGCGAGACAAAGACCTATGAGAATCCAAACCAGACTTCAGCCTTTGCCTTTTATGACCTTATATTCAGTATTAAAGAAAAAGTCTTCCGTGATATTTTTGCTGAACCTCGACCGCAACAACGATATCTCATCCTAAAATAAGGAGACACCATGAAAAAACATAAAAATCAGCTGCTTGGCATAGTGCTCCTCTTGTTCTGTATAGCTTCCTTATCAGCACAGAGCTTCTATTACCCTTATTATGGTAAAAATCGAATCCGTTATAAAGACTTTAAATGGGAAAGTTATGAGACAGAGCACTTTGAACTGTACTATTATATGAATGATGTCGACTTTTTGAAACGAATCGCAGAGCTGGCTGAAAGCGCTTATGCCCGGATAAGCCAGAGCACAAAGCATCACCTCTCTGCAACCGTTCCCATCCTTTATTACAAAACCAGCACCGAATTTCAACAGACGAATCTCTTCCAGCTCCCGGAAGGAGTGCTGGGAGTAGCCGAGCCCATACTGTACAGGATCGCTCTCTACGGAGACATGCCCACCGATGAATTGGAGGATCTGGTCGAACACGAACTGACTCATATATTTGAATATGACATGATCTGGGGAAGCCCCGGCGGAGCGCTGCATGCCATAAGTTCGCCTCCGCTGTGGGTCATGGAGGGATTCTCAGAATACAATACGGGGAGATGGTCTTCCTGGTCAAACCTGATTATCAAAGACACGGTGCTCAATGACCGTATTCCTGAAATGAGAAAAAACGGCAACCTTTACTCAAGGTATCCCCTTCCAAGGGATCCGGCTTACGATTTCGGGCATGCAATCTATGATTTTATCGAACAGAGATTCGGCAAAAACGGAGTCACCAATTTATGGCAGTCACTGAAAAATGCCCCGCTAATGGGCCCCATAAATCCCATAAAAAACGCCTTTAAAATGGACCCGCAAGAATTCGGCCATGAGTTCAATAAACACCTCAGAGAAAAATACAAACCTTTTTTGATGCGTGAAAATCCGGAAAACTACAGCCTGGCACTCGGCCCTAACTATCCTGTGAATGAATTCTATTTCGCCTTTTCCCATTCCTTGTCTCCATCAGGAGATATCATCGCTGTTCTGACGGCCAATCAAAAAGCATACGAATTTGACATTATCCTTTTCTCTGCGAGGGACGGATCATTTATAAGAAACCTCACCAAAGGATACACTCTGAAATACCAAAACATCAAATACGAAATCGATCCTTCTGCGGGCAGAGATATTGCCTGGTCTCCGGATGGGGATAAAATCGCTTTCTTTGGAAGATCAGGAGAAAAGCACAGCCTTTTTCTGGTCAATACTCTTAACAGCCGTGTTATGAAAAAGATCAAAATCCCACAGGACCGGCCTTCCTCTCCGTGTTTCTGTCCTGAAGGAGGGAAGATGCTCTATACCGCTTCCTCTAACGGCATCCATGACATCTTCAGCCTTTCCCTTGAAACAGGGGAAACCAGCAACCTGACCAACAATGACCTTTATGAACAAGCTCTGGCTATATCTCCGGATGGAAAGTCCGTTGTCTATACCCTTCGCATCGGGACTTATGACAAGTTGTTTTTGTCTCCTTTGAATGACCTGAGTAAAAAGACCCAGCTGACTTTTGGTAAAGGGAATACCATTTGCCCGGAATTCTCCAGGGACTCAAGCCTCATATACTTTTCGGGTGACATGAGAGATTCTTATAACGTCTACTCCTTGTCAATGAAGACCGGTGAGCTAAAAAGACATACGGACGTGAGAACAGGCAATTTCTTTCCGTACCCTGTTGCCAATGAAAAAGATACGATTGTTTTTTCTTCCTTCCATAAAGGCGCTTTTCAAATATTTAAAGGCGATCTGGAAGGAGTCGTCGAAAAAAACATAAGGTTTGACGATATGTTAACCGCTGAAGAATACGAAGAATACAAGCCCCATATCACAGTTGAGATCGATAAAGAAAAGATAAAACCCCATGAGGGAATGGGAAATCTGTATTTAACGGGAAGGCCTCCTGTGAGTACCACTATTGCTACAGACGGCTCTCTTTACGGCGGCTCGTCCTTCTCCTTCTC